>Ga0114971_10000122_pt1 | contig 44907 bp, 49 predicted proteins | sample M_140625_MF_Meta_FD_87320 | JGI IMG/M metagenome (GOLD analysis project Ga0114971, IMG submission 87320) | Freshwater microbial communities from Lake Montjoie, Canada to study carbon cycling - M_140625_MF_MetaG | ecosystem: Environmental > Aquatic > Freshwater > Lake | place: Lake Montjoie... | reverse complement strand
TACAGAAGAAGAGTATGCTAAAAACAGAAGATCTGAATTCTTGATTGTTAAATAAAGAATTTCTTTTATATACTAAACGCCTTGTTAGAAATAACAAGGCGTTTTTGTTTTTGGTGAATTAAGGAAATATTTAGTTAATTCACACACAAAAAATCAAATTATTTTTTTAATTTATTTTGTCATAATAGCAACAACTTGAAATAACAAAAATTATAAAACAATAATTATACTTTACATCTGATGTTTAAAAAAAACAGCTTATTTTTTTTATGTATCAAAAAGAAACGTATTTTTACAAGTTAGATATACTAAAATAGGCTTTTTTAAGTTTATTATTAAAACGCTTTGCAATTGAAAACAAGTACTCATAACTATAGCATTCTAATTACAATAGTTCTATTTTTTGTAGCATGTTCTACAAAAAAAAACACTTTTATTTCTAGAAATTATAATGCCTTAACCACTAAAGATAATATTCTTTATAATGGGAATCTTGCATTAGATAAAGGAATTTTAGACTTAAAATCCCAATATAAAGATAATTTTTGGGAAATCCTCCCCGTGGAGCGTATGCAAATCTCAGAAGAAGAAATGCAGCCAGGGCAATCCAAAAACCCTAATTTTGAAAAAGCAGAAACCAAAGCAACTAAGGCAATACAAAAGCATTCTATGAATATTGACGGGTCAGAAAAAAACCCTCAGATGGATGAAGCCCATTTATTGTTAGGAAAAACAAGATATTACGATCAACGATTTGTTCCAGCATTAGAAGCATTCAATTATGTTTTATATAAATATCCTACAAGTGATAAAATACAGGAAGTAAAAATTTGGAGAGAAAAAACAAACATGCGAATGGATAATGACGCCACAGCAGTCGTTAATCTTAAAAAATTACTTGCAGAAATTAAATTTAAAGATCAAATTTTTGCTGACGCTAATGCTACTATTGCGCAAGCATATATAAATTTAGATGAGAAAAAAAATGCTATTAAAAAATTGAAAATTGCTACTGAATTTACAAAATCTAAAGAAGAAAAAGCACGCTATCGATTTATAGAAGCTCAAATATACGAACAGTTAGGTTATAAAGACAGTGCTTATGCGAAATTTCAAGAGGTAATTGATATGAAACGCAAATCGGCTAGGCAGTATGTCATTCAAGCCCATGCACACCTTGCGTCTCAATTTGATTTCAAAAAAGGAGATACTTTGGCTTTTGTTGAAAAATATAGAATATTATTGAAGGATAGAGAAAATCGTCCGTTTCTTGATGTTTTAAATCACCAAATAGCTTTGTTTTATGACAAACAAAACAAAACCAAATCTGCAATAGCTTATTATAACCAATCAATTCGAGATAGAACAACAGATAAATATTTACAAGCCTCAAATTATAGAAACTTAGCCGATATTTATTTCAACAGAGCAAAATATGTTTTAGCAGGCAAATATTTTGACAGTACTTTAACTGAATTAAATTCTAAATCCAGAGAGTTTAAATTAATTTCCAAAAAGAGAGAAAATCTAGACGATGTAATAAAATTTGAAGGTATAGCTCTTCGAAACGACAGTATCTTAAAAATTTCAAATTTATCAAAAGAAGGAAAAGAAAAATACTTTAATGACTATATTGTCAACCTTAAAAAGGAAGAAGCCAAAAAATTAGAACTTGCTAAAAAAGTGGCAAATGAAAAGGGAACAACTGATGCAAATAAAGATTCTAATGGCAAAGATTTAGAAGCAGAGAATGCTATGTCATCTAAAACTTCAATTACAAAACCGATAACACCAGTATCTTTAAATCCGGATTCAGGTAGTACTTTTTATTTTTATAATCCATCAACTGTTGCTTTTGGCGTTGTTGAGTTTAAGAAAAAATGGGGAGATCGTGCTCATGTTTTAAATTGGAGATTGGCTAAAGATGCGGTTAAAGAGGACAAAACTACTGAGGAAGTCAAAAATTCTGAGTTGGAAGGGCAGCATCCAAAGGAAGTTAATGAAAAATATTCGACTAATTTTTATTTGAAGCAAGTTCCATCTTCTACTAAAATTCTAGATAGTATTGCCAAAGAACGAAATTTCGCTTACTACCAATTAGGAGTTATTTATAAAGAAAAGTTTAAAGAATACAAGAAAGCGGCTGATAAATTAGAAAAATTACTAGACAACAAGCCTGAAGAACGCCTTGTTTTACCTTCGATGTATAATTTATTTAAAATTTATGAAATTATAGATAAGGATAAAGCGCTTGCTATGAAATCTAGAATTATTGCAGAATATCCAGATTCACGTTACGCAGAAATTTTAAGTAATTCGGGGGGAGGAAATCTAGCAAGTTCTACACCAGAAATTACTTACAATGCCTTATATAAAGAATATGAAAATGAGAAATACCGCGAAGTACTTCCTAAAACACAACAGGCAATTGAGGAATTTACAGGTGAAGAAATGTTGCCAAAATTTGAGCTTTTAAAAGCTAATATAGTTGGAAAACTAAAAGGGGTAGCCGAATTAAAAAAAGCATTGAATTATGTCGCATTGACTTATCCTAATAGCGAAGAAGGAAAATCTACAGAAGTCTATATTGCAACTAAAATCCCATATTTAGAATCACTATCTTTTAATTCAGAATTTCCATTATCATGGAATATATTGTTCAAAGCAGACGATTTGAATGATAAAAACACGAAAGTAATTTTAGAAAAAATCATCAAATTCGCTAAAGAAAGAACTATTGAGAGGCTAACTGTTTCAACGGACCTTTATACTATTGATAAAAACTTTTTGGTAATTCATGGCATTAAAACTGCTGAAAGCGCCAAAGGTATTGCGCAGGTATTAAAGGAATATAAAGATTATAAAATTTCTGAACCCGGGATTATTATATCAAGTGAAAATTATAAAGTGGTTCAGGTTAAAAAAAATATGGATGATTATTTGGCCGGAGATTGGTTGAGCAAACCGATCGTACCTATTCAGAGGGAAATTAAAGTTACAGAAACAAAACCGGTAGATAATAAAAAAGGAAATGGAGTGTCAAATGAAGAAGGCCAGGAAAATCAACCGCCAGCATTTAAAGGAAAACAAAATATAGATACCCAAAAAACGGATTTTAATCCATCTGAAAATAATTTAGACAATGTAACTCCAAATTCAGAAAGCCCTGATTTTCCAAAAAAACCTTAATATACTGTTATTATGTTCGATAAAAAACCAAAATCTTACACTGATCTTTTGGGAAAAACAAACCGTATTGTAGAAGGAACTACAATTAAAGGAGATATTTCTTCTCCTGCCGACTTTAGATTAGATGGGCACTTAATTGGAAATTTCGAATCAAAAGGAAAATTGGTCATAGGCCCCGCTGGAAGTGTTACTGGCGATATTGTCTGTAAAAACTGTGATATTGAAGGTAAATATAATGGAAAAATACAAGTTACCGAGTTGTTAAATTTAAAATTAAAAGCCAGTGTTCACGGCGAAGTGGTTTGCGGAAAACTATCCGTGGAGCCAGGAGCAGACTTCAGTGCTAGTTGCATAATGCGACAGCACACCAAAATCAACTTAACTAATGAAATCCCAGTTGTCGAAAAAAAAGCCTAACAAATGGCTTGCACTAATTAACATTCCTATTCAAATGGGAGTGGTGATTTTTCTTTTTTCATACCTAGGAAATTGGTTAGATCAAAAATACCCCAATCCAAATGCCTTATTCGTAAAAGTATTGACCCTTACCGGGGTGGCTCTTGCTTTTTATAACATTAACCGACAGTTGAAAGAAATTAACGAAGCAGATGATCAATAATTCCAAAATAAAAGAATTCCAACCAATTTTAGAAATTATAATTGCATCCATAAGTGCATTTTTAGTTCACAAATTAGCTTTCTTTTTTTTGGATTATCTTACTATTGAAAGCACCTTTCAATATTCTCTTTTTCAAGTTTATTCATTTTTTTTAATTTGCTCCGTTACCATCGTTTTTATCTTAATTCAAGTCAAAAAAAGAGACTTAAATAATGTAGGCAATGGCTTTCTATTATTGACACTTATCAAAATAGGAATTACTTTCCTTTTTGCAAATCCTATTGTTTCCTCTACCAATAAGTTTAAAGAAATTGAACGAATGGACTTTTTTATAGTATTCGCTATCTTTTTAACAATAGAAACCATAGTAACTATTAGAATATTAAATAGTAAGCAAGAAAACTAAATAAAATCTACAATTACGCCAAAAAATTCTGAATTATACTTTTGCATATTAATAAAAAATGTACCTTTGCACCAAATTTCAAAGTAGAATTTAAGATAATATTGAGTTATGGCGTTTTCCAAAAAATCGATTCCGTTTTTTATAGCAATTCTAGTAGCATTTTTGCCTTTAAATGGTAATGCATCGCCGCTGGATACTGTTGCAATAAAAAAAGAAGTTATTACTATTGAAAAGAAAGAGGTTAAAGATGAAGCTGCTGAAAAGCAAGAAAAAATAGATGAGGTTATTGGTCACCACGTATTAGACGGTCACAGTTTTTCCCTTTTTGAGGATGAAGCTGAAAAAGTGCATTATGGTTTTTCTTTACCAATTATTCTTTGGGATAATGGGGTTCATTTTTTTTCATCTTCTAAATTCCATAACGGAGAATCAGTAGCAGAATCAAACGGGAATTACTACTTTTTACACCACGAGAAAATATATAAAACCGATGCTTCTGGAAAACTAAACACCGAGTTAGTTGAAGGAGAAGAGCACGTTAGTAATGCACAACCATTAGATTTTTCTATAACTAAAGGAGTACTAACCATTGTAGTAGTAGCTTTATTAATGTTATTATTGTTTGTAAGTTTAGCTAAATCGTATGCCAAAAACGGAGGAATTTCTTCTGGAGCTGGGCGCTTCTTTGAACCAATTGTATTGTACGTTCGTGATGAAATTGCAATTCCAAATATTGGTGAAAAACACTACAAAAAATACATGAGTTTTTTATTAACCATCTTCTTTTTTATATGGTTTTTAAATATTTTCGGATTAACTCCACTAGGGATTAACGTAACCGGAAACATTGCTGTAACAGCAGGATTGGCAATTATTACTTATTTAATAACAACCTTTACCGCTAAGAAAGATTATTGGATGCATATTTTTTGGATGCCTGGAGTACCAGTTCTAATGAAACTTATTTTGGCACCAATTGAATTATTAGGAACAATCATCAAACCATTTTCTTTAATGATACGTTTGTATGCCAACATTTTTGCTGGACATATTGTATTAATGAGTTTAGTTGCATTGATGTTTATTTTCCATAATTGGGTAGGAAGTAGTATGTCGTTCTTATTGTCATTTGCAATTTCACTAATTGAAATTTTAGTGGCATTATTACAAGCATACATTTTTACCATGTTATCTGCTTTATATTTTGGAGCTGCTTCAGAAGAGCACCACCACGAAGAAGCACACCATTAAAAATTTAGGGTTTAGATATATTTAAAATTTAATATCTAAAATTTAATATTAATTTGAATGTTTAATTAAATATATATACATTATGGAAGGAAATCTTCACCTTATTGGAGCTGGATTGGTAGTAATCGGAGCTGGTTTAGGAATCGGTAGAATCGGTGGATCTGCAATGGATGCTATTGCTCGTCAACCAGAAGCTACTGGAAAAATTCAAACAGCTATGCTTATTGCAGCAGCTCTTATTGAAGGAATTGGTTTTGCTGCATTATTCGCAGTAAAATAAAAAAAACTAAAAGCCATAACGGTTGGTTATGGCTTTTATTTAAATTTTTAAATTAAAGAATAATTATATACTATGGATAAGTTAATAAATGATTTTTCGTTTGGATTGTTTATCTGGCAAACAGTAATCTTTTTAGGTTTGATTTTCCTTTTGAAAAAATTTGCATGGAAACCAATTTTGGATGCAGTTAACGAAAGAGAAGAAGGAATAAAAAATGCTTTACTATCTGCAGAAAGCGCCAAAAAAGAAATGCAAAATCTTAAATCGGATAATGAAAAATTATTAGCCGAAGCAAGAGCAGAACGTGATTCATTAATGAAAGAAGCTCGTGAAATCAAAGACAAAATGATTAACGACGCTAAAACCGAAGCGCAAGCCGCTGGTGAAAAAATGATTGCTCAAGCAAAAGCAGCTATTGAAAGTGAAAAAAATGCAGCAATGACCGACTTGAAAAACCAGGTTTCCTCATTGTCTTTAGAAATTGCAGAGAAAGTATTAAGAGACGAATTATCTAACAAAGATTCTCAAACTAAATTAGTTGAGAAAATGTTGGGTGACGCTAAATTAAACTAATCATTATGTCTAGAGCAGCGATTAGATACGCCAAAGCAATATTAGACATTGCTCAAACTTCTGGAAAAGCAGAGGCCGTAAATAACGATATGAAATCTATTGTTAATGCTGTATCCGAAAGTGCAGAATTAAAAGATTTTCTAACTAGCCCTATTATTAAAATAGAGGTTAAAAAATCAGCTTTGTCTGAAATATTTTCAAATGTTCAAAATGAAACCAATAGTTTGTTTCATTTATTATTTGAAAACAAAAGATTTGAAATAGTAGAAGAAATAGCAATTCAATACAATAAATTATTTGACGAAAGTAACGGAATAGAAGTTGCCAAAGTAACTACAGCTTTCCCAATAACTGCCGAATTAGAAACTAAAGTATTGGCTAAAATTGCAGAGTTTTCTAACAAGAAAATTACAATTCAAAACATAGTAGATCCTTCAATTATTGGTGGATTTATATTAAGAGTTGGTGACCAACAATACAATGCTTCTGTAGCAAGTAAATTAAATGAATTAAAAAGAGAGTTTAGTAATTAGAATTCCATTAAAGATATATCAAAATGGCAGAAATTAAACCAGCTGAAATTACAGCAATATTAAAAAAACAATTATCTGGTTTTGAATCAGGTGCAAGTTTAGAAGAAGTAGGAACTGTACTTCAAGTGGGTGATGGTATCGCTCGTGTTTACGGTTTATCCAATGCTCAATATGGTGAGTTAGTACAATTCGATAACGGATTGGAAGCTATCGTATTGAACTTAGAAGAAGACAACGTTGGGGTGGTACTTTTAGGACCATCTACTGGAATTCGTGAGGGTTCAACAGTAAAAAGAACACAACGTATTGCTTCTTTAAAAGTTGGTGAACAAATAGTTGGTCGTGTTGTAAATACACTAGGAGAACCAATTGATGGTAAAGGACCAATCGGCGGGGAACTATACGATATGCCTTTAGAAAGAAAAGCTCCTGGAGTTATCTTTCGTCAACCAGTAACAGAACCATTACAAACTGGTATTAAAGCAGTAGATGCTATGATTCCTGTTGGTCGCGGACAACGTGAGTTGGTTATTGGTGACCGTCAAACAGGTAAATCAACTGTTTGTATTGACACTATCTTAAATCAAAAAGAATTTTACGATGCTGGAAAACCAGTATTTTGTATCTATGTTGCTATCGGACAAAAAGCATCGACAGTAGCAGGAATTGCAAAAATGTTGGAAGAAAAAGGAGCAATGGCTTATACAGTAATTGTAGCTGCCAATGCATCTGATCCTGCACCAATGCAAGTATACGCACCAATGGCAGGAGCTGCAATCGGAGAATATTTCCGTGATTCAGGTCGTCCAGCTTTAATTGTTTATGATGATTTATCGAAACAAGCAGTTGCTTACCGTGAGGTTTCTCTTTTATTGAGAAGACCTCCAGGTCGTGAGGCTTATCCTGGAGACGTTTTTTACTTACACTCTCGTTTATTAGAAAGAGCTTGTAAAGTAATTGCCGATGATGATATTGCAAAAAACATGAACGATTTACCAGATACTTTAAAAGGTAACGTTAAAGGTGGCGGATCATTAACTGCTTTACCAATTATTGAAACGCAAGCAGGGGACGTTTCTGCATACATCCCAACCAACGTAATTTCGATTACTGACGGACAAATCTTCTTAGATGGTGATTTATTCAACTCTGGTGTTCGTCCTGCAATTAACGTAGGTATTTCGGTATCTCGTGTTGGAGGTAATGCACAAATCAAATCTATGAAAAAAGTAGCAGGTACATTAAAATTAGACCAAGCACAATACCGTGAGTTAGAAGCTTTTGCAAAATTTGGTTCTGATTTAGATGCGGTTACTTTAAATGTAATTGAAAAAGGAAAAAGAAATGTTGAGATTCTAAAACAAAATCTTAACGACCCTTATACAGTTGAAGATCAGGTTGCTATTATCTATGCAGGTTCTAAAAATTTATTGAGAAATGTACCAGTAAATAAAGTAAAAGAATTTGAAAAAGATTTCTTAGAATATTTAAATAATACGCATAGAGATACTTTAGATGCTTTAAAAGCTGGAAAATTAGATGATAACATTACAGGTGTTATTGAAAAAGCAGCTAAAGAAATTTCTGCTAAATATAATTAATTAGGTTCATGGTCTTGGGTTTTAGGTTTTTGTCCTAATACCCAAAACCCAAAACCCAATACCACATTAAAAAATGGCTAATTTAAAGGAAATCCGTAATAGAATAACGTCCGTCTCATCAACGATGCAGATTACTTCTGCAATGAAAATGGTTTCTGCTGCAAAGTTGAAAAAAGCACAAGATGCAATTACAGCAATGCGACCTTATGCCGAAAAATTAACGGAATTATTACAAAGTTTAAGCGCAACAATGGATGGTGAAGTAGGTGGAAGCTTTACTGCACAACGCGAGGTAAATAAAGTATTAATTGTTGCAGTTACTTCTAACAGAGGTTTGTGCGGTGCTTTTAATTCGAATGTTATTAAACAAGCGAAGTTAATATCAGATTCTTATGCTGGAAAGCAAGTTGACGTTTTTGCTATTGGTAAAAAAGGAAATGACGCTTTAGGCAAAACCAATAAAGTTGTTGTAAATAAAAGTGAAGTTTTTGATAATTTAACGTTTGATGCTGTTGCAGAAATTGCAAATGAATTAACCGATAAATTTACTTCTGGCGAATACGATAAAATTGAAATTGTATACAACCAATTCAAGAATGCGGCAACGCAAATAGTTCAAACGGAACAATTTTTACCATTAGCTCCAGTAAAATCTGATATTCCAGTTACCTCCGGTGATTATCTTTTTGAACCATCCAAAGAGGAAATTGTATTAACATTGATTCCAAAATCCTTAAAAACACAATTGTATAAAGCAATTCGCGATTCATTTGCCTCTGAACACGGAGCACGTATGACTGCAATGCATAAAGCAACAGATAACGCAACCGAATTAAGAGATCAATTAAAATTAACTTACAATAAAGCGCGTCAAGCTGCAATTACTAATGAAATCCTTGAGATTGTTGGTGGAGCTGAAGCGTTAAAAGGATAATTATTATTATAATAAAATCATAAAAGAGTCAACATTTGTTGGCTCTTTTTTTATTACACCGATATAATAACTATTTTTGTTTTTTATTAAAGAAATATACCTTGAGTTTATATAAAAATCTTTTTAAACAAACCCTTATTTATGGTCTGGCCATGGTGCTTCCAAGAATGCTTAGCTTCTTTTTGGTAAAACTATACACTAATGTGCTTCCAAACCGTGCTGATTATGCCGATTTAACCACGGTATTATCATGGATGGTATTTTTTAATGTAATTTTATCCTACGGATTTGAAACTGCTTTTTTCAGATTCTATAATGCTGAAGAGGATAAGAAAAAAGTAGTTTCTACTTCAACAATATCTATTTTTTGGAGTTCTTTAGCTTTTCTAATTGTAGCCTTATTATTTAGAAATACCCTGGCAAATTTTGCTAACGTAGAAGTTAACTATATTACCTATTCAATATGGATATTAGTTTTAGATGCTTTGGTTGTAATTCCGTTTTCAAAGCTAAGGGCAAACCAAAGGCCAATGCGCTATGCCGCAATTAAAATTGGTAACGTAGTTATTAATTTAGGTTTGAACTTCTTCTTTTTATTGGCATTGCCAAATATTGCAACGTCAGACCCAAACGGCATATTTGCATCCATTTATGTAGACGACTTTCAAGTAGGTTATATTTTTCTATCCATGTTAATTTCAAGTTTAGCCACATTCGTTGTCTTAGCTCCCGATTATTTCAAAATAAATTGGAAGTTGGACCCCGAATTATGGAAACGTATGATGAAATACGGATTACCAATATTAATCGCAGGATTAGCGTTTGCCATAAACGAACATTTTGACAAAATTCTATTAGGTAAATTACTACCTCCAAATATCGCAAAGTCGGAAGTAGGTGCTTACTCCGCTTGTTACAAATTAGGTTTATTCATGGTTTTATTTAGAACTGCCTATACTTTAGGAATTGAACCTTTTTTCTTTAGTCATTCGAGTAATGAAAACGCACCCCAAACCTACGCAACAATTACTAAATACTTCGTGATATTTGGTTCGTTCATTTCGTTAAGCGTAATAGTTTTTGCCGATTTATTGAAAATTATTTTATTAGATAATAAAACGTATTGGGCAGCAATGAATGTGGTGCCACTGATTGTTTTTGCCAATTTCTTTTTAGGAATTTATGCCAATTTATCAGTTTGGTACAAGTTAATGGATAAAACAAAAATAGGCGCTTATATTTCTTTAGTTGGCGCATCAGTAACGTTAGCTCTAAATTTTCTTTTAATTCCTTTAAAAGGACCTTTTGGCAGCTATTATGGCTCGGCAATTGCAACTATAGTAGCTTACGGAAGTATGATGGCATTGTCCTATTATTTAGGCAAAAGTAAATACCCAATTCCATATGATAGAATTCGAATTTTTGGCTATTTATCTCTTAGTATATTTTTTTCAGCTATTTCATTTTACATACCATACATAAGAGAAAATTATTTTATTAAGATAGGACTCCTCTTTTTGTTTTTGTATTTCATTTATTATAGCGAAAAAGAAACCTTAACTAGAATTATTAAAAGAAAAGTAAAAAAATGACCATAAAAATTATAAATAAATCCCAACACGATTTACCAAATTACGAAACTATAGCTTCAGCAGGAATGGATTTGCGAGCGAATATTTCAGAATCAATAACGCTAAAGTCGTTAGAAAGAACAATTGTAAAAACCGGACTTTTTATTGAATTACCAATAGGTTATGAAGCACAAGTTCGACCAAGAAGCGGATTGGCTGCCAAGAAAGGAATTACAGTTCTCAATTCTCCAGGTACAGTTGATGCAGATTACCGTGGCGAAATTGGAGTAATTTTAGTAAATTTATCCAATGAAGATTTTGTGATAGAAAACGGTGAACGGATTGCGCAATTAATTATTGCTAAGCACGAACGTGCCGAATGGGTGGAAGTACAAGAATTGTCTGAAACTTCCAGAGGCAAAGGTGGTTTTGGTAGTACTGGCGTGAAATAGAATATTATAAATTTCAAAATTCGTTGTTCTTTATTCAAAATTCAACCTTTTTAAATTTTGAATAAAGAACTTTGAATAAAGAATTCTGAAATTTTAAAATGAATAATATGAAACAATTTGATTTACATGAAAGACTTATTGATTTTGCAGTATCAATTATCCAAATCACCGATAATTTAAATAATAGTAAGGCAGGGAATCATTTATCAGGTCAAATTGTACGCTCAGGCACTTCACCTTCGTTAAATTACAGTGAGGCGCAGAGTGCAGAATCTAGAAGCGATTTTATTCATAAAATGTCAATTGTTCTTAAGGAATTGAGAGAAACACATTCTTGTTTAAAAATAATTCAAAGAGCAAAATTATATCAAAAAGAAGAGGAAATATTAGTTTTATCAATAAAAGAAAATAATGAATTAATATCAATATTTGTAAAAAGTATAGAAACATCTAAATCAAAGTTCAATACTAAATCATAATAATCTTTAAAATTGGAAAAAATCTATCATTTTTTATTTGAATAACAGAATAAGGAATAACTAATTTTGAAGTAAAAAAAACAATAAAGTATGAAAATAATAGTACCAATGGCAGGCCGTGGTTCAAGATTGCGTCCGCACACATTAACCATTCCAAAACCATTAATTCCAATTGCCGGAAAGCCTATAGTTCACCGATTGGTTGAAGATATTGCGGCTGTTTTAAATCAAGATATTGACGAAGTTGCTTTCATAATTCACGAAAGCTTTGGCAAAAAAGTTGAAGAAGAATTAATCGCAATCGCTGAAAAACTTGGAGCAAGAGGAACCATTTACTATCAAAACGAAGCTCTAGGTACTGGTCACGCCATTATGTGCGCTAAAGAATCCTTGAGCGGTCCAGCTGTAATTGCGTATGCCGATACTTTAATTCGTGCCGATTTCGACTTGGATAAAACCGCCGATAGTGTAATTTGGGTTAAACAAGTAAACCAACCAGAGGCTTTTGGAGTAATAAATTTGAATGAAAATAACGAAATTATTGAATTGGTAGAAAAGCCTAAAGAATTTGTTTCAGATCTTGCAGTAATCGGGATATACTATTTTAAAGATGTTGCCGTTTTAAGAAACGAATTACAATTTGTTTTAGATAACAACATTATTCATGGTGGCGAATACCAAATTAATGACGGAATTAAACAAATGATGGCAAAAGGCATGAAATTTGTACCAGGCAAAGTAGATGAGTGGATGGATTGCGGGAATAAGGATGTTACAGTGGATACTAACAATAGAATGTTGAACTTCTTGCACAACGATGGAATTCATTTGATAGATTACGATGTGGTAAAAGAAAACGCTACTATAATTCCGCCTTGTTTTATAGGTAAAAATGTTGTATTAATTAACGCAACCGTTGGCCCAAATGTTTCCTTAGGGGATGGCTGTCATGTAAGTAATAGCTCCATAAAAAATAGTTTGGTACAGACCCATTCACATATTAAAAATGCTCGTTTAGACAATGCTATGATAGGAAATCACGTTGATTTTGATGGAGATTTTACAAGCATAAGTATTGGTGATTATTCAGTTTTAGAATAAATTTTATATTTCTTAAAAGGTAGTTTCTGGAGAGGATTTCAAAAAAAATAAATGAAAAAAATAGTTTTATACGCTTTCCTCTGTGGATTGTTTTTCCTTAATCATAATCTTTTTGCTCAAGGTGAGCCTAAGGATACTCTGGCATTGGCCGAAAATAAATTTGAAGATTTTTTTTATGAATCATTGAAGCAAAAAGGAATGGAAAATTACGATAAGGCTATCGAATCTCTTGAAAAATGCCAAACTCTTGAATTGGGTAATTCCATTATTTATTTTGAATTAGCTAAAAATTATTTGTCTTTAAAAAAGTATAAAGATGCCTACGAAAATTTTGAAAAAGTAACTAAAACAGATCCTAAAAATCGTTGGGCTTGGGTAGGAATGTACGATGTATGTTATGAAACAAACGATTATAACCAAGCTATTGTAGTAGTAAAAAAATTGATTGAGTTCAAACCCGATTATAAGGAAGATTTAGTTTCTCTTTACATGAATACCCAACAATTTGACAAGGCTCTAGATTTAATAAATGAACTCAATCAAACTGTTGGAAAATCAGATAAACGCGAATTGTATAAAGCACAAATTTTGCAAGATGTTAAATACCAAGGTTCGGAAAAGGATAATTTAGTAGATAAGATTAAGAAATTCCCAAAAGATGAAGCCAATTACGTAGCATTAATTTATTTATATTCTCAGAGCAATCAGGAGGATAAAGCACTTGAGATTGCAAAGCAATTAGAAAATGAAATTCCAACTTCCGATTGGGCTCAGGTGAGTTTGTTTAAATTCCATTTGAATAATAACGATGGAGAAAAAGCAGTAAAAGCAATGAATATTGTTTTAGCAAGTGATAAAATAGACACTAAAATTAAGCATCGGATATTAAATGAATTTTTAATCTTTACCAATAACAACCCTCAATTTGGTAATGATTTAGACCACGCAATTGGTTATTTTGATAAGGATAAAGAGGTAAAAGTTGCTAAAGAAATTGGGAAGTTTTATCAAAATAAAAAGGATTGGGGTAAAACAATACATTATTACGAAATACATTTAAAGTCCACCAATGACGACATGGAAACCATTTTGTTTTTGATGCAGGCCTATACTGAAAACCTTCAATTTGATAAATTGGATAAAGCCTCTGAAGAGCAAATGCAATTGTTCCCATCCCAACCGCAACTGTATTACTATAATGGCTTAGCAAATAACCAATTGAAAAACTATAAAAAAGCCAAAGATGTTCTTGAGTCAGGTATTGATTTTATTATTGACGATAATTCTTTAGAAATTAATTTCAACTTACAATTAGGAGAAGCATATAATGGACTGGGAGATTTTAAAAAGAAAGACTCCTATTTTTTAAAAGCTAATGCTCTAATTGAAAAACAAAAAAACAAAAAATAATAACACATCATTTAGGCATAAAAATGAAAAAGTACCTTACCATATTAATTGTAATTTTATTAGCATCTTGCAAATCAAAAAAGGTTTTGTTGGAAGGGATTGCAAGCAATTCTATTTCTGCAGATAAAATTATTACGAGTTACGACAACAATAAAATTGATTTTTCTACATTATATATTAAGGCTAATGCCAGATACGAAGACGACAAGCAATCACAAAACGTACAAGCAGAAATCAAAATAAAAAAGAACGAAAAAATACTAGTTAGTATTCGAATTTTGGGATTTACTATAGCAAAGGCGTTGATTACTCCAGCTTCTGTTCAATATTATGAGAAAATAGGAAATAAATATTTTGAAGGAGATTATACCTCCTTAAGCAAATGGCTTGGAACCGATTTAGACTTCCAAAAAGTGCAAAACATGTTCTTAGGAAAAACTTTGGATGATTTACACAAGGGAAAATATGCTGTTTCTATTTTAGAAAAATTATATAAATTGCAGTCCAATCCAGATCCTAAAATTGATAAATCTTTTTTCTTTGAAAGCGATAATTTCTTAGTAAAAAAACAGGAAATTAATCAACCTTTACAAGATAGAACTTTACAAATTACATATCCTGATTATAAAAAACACGACACACTGATTTTACCATTATCTTTGTCAATTAATGCGAGACAAAAAGAAAGTAAAACGAACATCAATATTGAATACAAAAATGTTTCCTTTAATGAAGAACTTTCTTTTCCTTACAACGTTCCCGAAGGATATGACAGAATTTATATAGACAAGATATAATTATTATGCAAAAAAGAGTAGTTACTTTACTTTTTATCTTTTTAACTTCAATGGCTTGGAGCCAGTTAACGCAAGAAGAATTAGAGCAAAGAAAAAATAAAATTCAAGAAGAAATTCATGAAAAAGAACGTATGCTTCAAGAAGTTCGTGGCAAAGAGAAATCTGTTGTCAAACTATTACAGATCCAAAAAGAGAAAATAGGACTTAAAGAAAAATTAATCTATACCACAGAAAAACAAACTAAGTTGCTTAGCAACAATATGTATATTAATCAGATAACAATTAATAAATTGAAAAAAGATTTAGTTGTGTTAAAGGAAGATTACGCTCAAATGATTGTAAAATCATATAAAAGCAGATCTCAGCAAAGCAGAGCAATGTTTTTATTATCCTCCGAAAATTTTTCGCAAGCCTACAAACGATTGCAATACATGAAGCAATATTCTAGTTACAGAAAAATGCAAGGCGATGAAATTAAAGATAAAACCACTAAACTAGCAGATTATAATGCAAAATTGAGCGGACAAAAAACAGATAAAGAAAAACTCCTTGCTAAACAAGAAAAGCAACGTGCAGATCTTGAAAAAGAAAAGCAAGAGCAAGAAAAAATTGCTAATAGTTTAAAGAAAGACAAGAAACAAATTGTAGCCGAAATCAAGAAAAAACAATTAGAATCTAAAAAAATAGATGCACAAATTCAAAAAATGATTCGAGATGCGATTGCTGAAGCCAATAGAAAAGCAGCAGCTGCGAAAGTTAAAGCAAATCCGAAAACTACAACAGCTGCCGACACAAAAAAGATTGAAGAATCGGTTAATATTGTTTTAACTCCTGAAGGACAATTAATATCTAACAATTTTAAAGCTAATAAAGGAAGTTTGAATTGGCCTGTAGAAAAAGGAGCAATCACTTTAGGTTATGGAGATCAGCCGCATCCAGTATATAAAACACTAACCATTCATAATAGCGGATTGGAAATCACTACAGATCCAGGTTCGAGCGCTAGAGCTGTTTTTAGCGGGGAAGTTACCAAAGTCATAATTATGTCGCCTTTGACCAAATTAGTTTGTGTGCAACACGGAGATTTCTTTACAGTATATCAAAACTTAGGCTCCGTCAATGTAAGCGCAGGAGATCATGTTTCTGCTAAGCAAAGCCTTGGAAAAATAAGAACTAATGCCGAGGGAAAAACTATATTGAAATTTACGATTTCCCAAAATTCGAATTTTGTAAATCCATCTCTTTGGTTGAAGCGATAAATTGGCAATAAAACAAGACAGGTCCAAATAACAATATTATTCTTTGAACCTATTTTATTTTAAAATTACACAAACAGCGCCTTTAATTCGCTAGCATCGTGTGGGTTCATTTTTCCTGCAAGAACTAAACTCAATTGTTTTCTTCTTAAAGCCGCATCAAAGCGCAATTTTTCTTCTTCTGTTTGAGGTTCTAAAACGGGCACCGAAACTGGGTTTCCAGTCTCATCAACTGCTACAAAAGTATAAATCGCCTCGTTTGCCTTAGTTCTAATACCAGATTCTCTATCCTCAATCCAAACATCTATATAAATCTCCATAGATGAGGTAAAGGCACGAGAAACCTTGGCTTCTATAGTTACAACACTTCCTAGAGGGATAGAGCGGTTAAAAGCAACGTGGTTTACAGATGCAGTTACTACAATTCTTCTGGAATGTCTTCGGGCAGCAATACTTGCAGCACGATCCATTCGAGCTAATAATTCACCTCCAAAAAGATTGTTCAAAGGATTGGTTTCGCCTGGCAACACCAAATCGGTGAGTATTGTTAAGGAATCTATAGGATGTTTAGGAGTCATAGAGATTTTTTTGCAAAGGTATTTATTTTAATTTTTGCAACACGAATTTCACGAATTAACAATTCAATCACTTTTTAATACTCTTCATTAAACGAGTCTCAAATTAGTGCTATCATTATTCTACTATAATTAGTGAAAATTAGTGAAATTCGTGTCAAAAAAGAGTTAAAAAAAACCCCGATACATCGGGATTTCATTATAGTTCTTCAATCAACAACCAAGCCTCTGGATTATGTGATTTCTTTATTTTTTGCATTTCGGTTTGCGCTTCCGAGTAAGAGGAATAACTTTTATAAATAACGGGATATAAACCGTGTTGGTTTTTGGCAATCCTTTTTGCAGGATACCCTAAATGAACAAGTTCGTCAAACATAATGTCTGCATTCTCTTCATTAAGAAAAGCCCCTGCTACAACATGATATGGCATTTTACTGTCTTTTACAGTTAACGTAACAGCAGGAATTGGATTAGAAATAAAGAAAGTTGCTTCTTGAATTTTTTGCTCCACTTGCTTTTGTACTTTAGTTTGAACAGCTAAAGTTTCCTCTTGAATTTTTTGTTGGTAATAGTTATTTCCTAAAACTCCGCCAGCACCTAGTAAGCTAGCGCTTAAAACAAAAATGGCAGCATATTTTAAGAACGGGTTAGAATTAGTTGCTTCAGGCACTAACGCAATTGGATCTTTTTCTTCTAAAACTTGCTGCAATACTTCTCTTTTAATTGCAGGAGAAACATAATTAGTTAATCCGAAGGATTCCGTTAAGTAGTTAACTGAATCCGAAGGAGTGAAAACTAGATTTTTTTCAGCATTTAAAGAAAAATCACCAACATTTTTAAGGTTAATTGTTCCTAAATCTTGTAACTTAGATTTCCAATCCAGCACTTGGTTTTCAATAAATGAAACTGCTGTATCGTAAGATATTTTTTCAGATTGTGCCAAATGATTTGCTAATAATCCGTCGTTATTTTTCAAATACGAATTAAAAGACACCAATTTTTTAGGCGGATAAAACGAATGTAATCCTTCGTTCAACTGCGCCGATTGAATTTCGGTTAAAAAAGCACCAAATCCAGGAACGATAACACATTGGTATCGATATAGTAACTGCGAAATATATAAATCCATCTTCATAAAGACAAATTTAAGGATTTAATGGAAAGAGAAAAATTTTACTAACAAATTTTGTTAACAATTTTAATTATATTCCTTATTTTTATATAAAACAATATTAAAAATGAACGAGACCGAATTATTACATCTCTTAGCATTACTAAAAATAGATGGTGTAGGCGATATAATGGCAAAAAAATTAATTAATTATTGCGGTTCTGCTGAAAAAGTTTTTCAAGCAAAACTCGATTTTTTAAAAAGAATAGATGGAGTTGGGTCGGTATTACTAAAAAAAATAAAAGATAAATCCGTTTTTGAAGTTGCTAATAAAGAAATGCAATTCATAAAAGAGCATAATATTTCTTGCTGTTCTTATTTAGATGAAAATTATCCCGATCGTTTAAAACAATGTATTGATGGCCCTATATTATTGTTTTCTTCGGGAAAAATTAACTGGAATACTCGCAAAGTAATTAGCATAGTGGGCACTCGTCAAGTTTCATCTTATGGTATTGATTTTTGCAAAAAATTAATTCAAGATCTTGCCCCTTTAAATCCCATTATCGTTAGTGGATTTGCCTATGGCGTAGATATTGTTGCACACCAAGCCGCAATGGATAATAATTTGCAAACCATAGGTGTTTTAGCTCATGGATTGAATCAATTATATCCTAAAACACATAAAAAGTATTGTGCTAAAATGGAAAAGAACGGTGGATTTCTTACGGAGTTTTGGAGCACTTCTAATCCAGAGAAAGAGAACTTTGTAAAAAGAAATCGGATTGTAGCAGGAATTTCCGAAGCAACAATTGTAATTGAAAGTGCCGAAAAGGGAGGCTCATTAATAACTGCTATAATGGCGAGCGATTACAATAGAGATGTTTTTGCAGTACCCGGGAGAACCACCGATAAGTACAGTCAGGGTTGTAATAATTTGATAAAAACACAACGTGCTCATTTATTGACTTCGGCTGCAGATATTTTATATATTCTTAATTGGGAATTGGAATCGAAAGCAGAAAATCAAGCCATACAAAAGCAACTTTTTGTTTCTTTAGATGAAGTAGAGCAGAAAATTTATAATTATTTGCTTCAAAAAGGCAAAACAGAACTCGACGTAATTGCTTTAGAATGTGATTTCCCTGTTTTTAGAACCTCTTCTTATTTAATTAATATGGAATTAAAAGGTCTAATTAGACCACTCCCAGGAAAGTTATTTGAAGCAATTTAAAACGTTTATATAACTTCAAACCCAAGTTTTACTCTAACCTTTTGTAATATTTTATTAGCAACTAGATGTGCTTTAGCGGCACCTAATTTTAGTAATTCATCTACTTCGTTACGATTGGAAATAAAGTAATTATATTTTTCTCTTTCGGTTTTAAATTTTTCGCAAATAAGCTCAAAAAGCGCTTGTTTAGCATGGCCATACCCGTAATTTCCTCCAAGATAATTTTGTCTCATGGCAGCAATTTCTGCTTCATTAGCAAGTAATTTGTATATACTAAACACATTACAAGTATCTGGATTTTTAGGTTCTTCTAGAGGCGTGCTATCACTTTCAATTCCCATAACCTGTTTACGCAATGCTTTATCATCCATGAAAATATTGATAAGATTGCCCCGAGATTTACTCATTTTTTGGCCGTCAGTACCAGGAATATACATAGTTTCTTCTTGCACTTTACCTTCTGGAATTACAAATGTTTCTCCCATTTGGTGGTTAAATCTTGAGGCTACATCTCGGGTAATTTCTATGTGTTGCAATTGGTCTTTTCCTACAGGAACAAAATTTGCATCGTATAATAAAATATCGGCAGCCATTAACATAGGATAAGAAAAAAGTCCTGCATTTACATCGTCCAAACGATCAGCTTTATCCTTAAAGGAGTGGGCTAATTTTAATCGTTTGTATGGAAAAAAACAACTCAAATACCAAGATAATTCGGCAGTTTGGGGCACATCGCTTTGGCGGTAAAAAGTCACTTTATTAACGTCCAATCCACAAGCTAACCAAGCAGCGGCAGTACTATACGTATTATTTCGTAAGGTTTCACCATCTTTAATTTGCGTAATCGAATGCAAATCGGCAATGAAAAGAAACGATTGATTTCCGGGATTTTCAGATAATTCAATTGCAGGGATAATTGCCCCTAATAGGTTTCCTAAATGTGGGGTTCCAGTGCTTTGAACTCCAGTTAGTATTTTTGCCATTCTAATTTAATTTAATGCAAAGTTAAACCTTTGTATTAAAATTATCCTACTATTCCTTATTTTTGACCTTATGAGAATAGTAAAAATTATTTTTTGGACTCTTTGGCGCATTTGGTTTTACGCTTTAATGGGTTTTTTTATTTTATTGATGTTTCCATTTTTGGTAGTTTCTATTCTAAGAGAGGAGTGGTATAAGCACTTTTTTTTTATGGCTAGAATCTGGGCTAAGGGAATCCTTTTCGGAATGGGTTTTTATTATAAAGTTGACCGGGAACAAGTGTTGGAGTCTCGAAAAAGCTATATGATTGTGGCCAACCATACTTCTATGATTGACATCATGTTGATGTTGGCAATTGAGTCTAATCCCTTCGTTTTTGTGGGAAAAAAAGAATTGGCTAAAATTCCTTTGTTTGGTTTTTTCTATAAAAGAACCTGTATTTTAGTGGACAGAAATAGTTCTAGAAGCCGATTTGAAGTTTATAATCTTGCCCAAAAAAGACTTAACCAAGGGTTGAGCATTTGTATTTTTCCAGAAGGAGGTGTTCCAGATGAATCTGTAGTTTTAGATGAGTTTAAGGATGGTGCTTTTAGATTAGCAATAGAACATCAAATACCAATAGTTCCGATGACTTTTGCAGATAATAAGAAACGATTATCCTACACTTTTTTTAGCGGTTCACCAGGATTACTTCGAGCTAGAATACACAGTTCTATTGAAACCGAGGGCTTAACTTTAGACAATCGAAAAGAAGTAAAAGATAAGACCAGGGCTGTTATTTTAGATCAATTAAATAAATATAACTTAATTTAATGATTTACAACTGCATCGTATTCAAAAAATTGATCTACCCCTTGTGCATCCGTACTTGACCAAAACTTAAAGTGATAGGTTCCTAATGCGGCAGGTTTAAATTTTAAAGTAGCCGTATAAGATAATTGACTTACAGGACAACTTGTTCCACTTTTTTCTTTTAAAGCAACAATTGCTACAGTTCTAGTTAGCCCACTTTTTTCATAATAAAAATCATAAAAAGAATGACAAACAGTAGGTCGGATGTAGTCAATAGGAATTTCGGTAATGCTGTCTTTGGCAAATTTTACAGGCATAGTTACTTGACTAACTGTTAAGGTTTCTAGAGTTGCGCTTGGCTCATCATTTTTTGGCTCACAGGATAAAGTTATAAATCCAACTGCAAATAGTAAATAAATGTATTTCATAATTATTCTTTTTTATTAAAAATAAAATAGTAAAAATAAGTTGTGATAAATATAAAAAAAATCACGCACATGGCGTGATTTTTTTAAGCATTATTTTCTTTAATAATTGCTTTTATTTTTATTTCTAATTCGTCGGCTAATTCTGGATTGTCTTTAATTAAAGCTTTCACAGCATCTCTTCCTTGACCAAGTTTTGTTTCGCCGTAACTAAACCAAGAGCCTGCTTTTTTAATAACTTCAAATTCAACTGCTAAATCTAAAATCTCTCCAGTTTTAGAAATTCCTTCACCATACATAATATCAAATTCGGCAACTTTAAATGGCGGTGCCACTTTATTTTTAACCACTTTTACTTTGGTTCTATTTCCTATCACATTATCTCCATCTTTAATTTGAGAAGAACGACGAATGTCTAAACGAATGGAAGCATAAAATTTCAACGCATTTCCTCCAGTTGTAGTTTCAGGATTTCCAAACATTACTCCGATTTTCTCTCTCAGTTGGTTGATGAAAAACACAGTACAATGTGTTTTGCTAATAGTACCTGTTAATTTTCTTAGGGCTTGCGACATTAAACGAGCATGTAATCCCATTTTAGAATCTCCCATTTCGCCTTCAATTTCACTTTTAGGAGTTAAGGCAGCAACCGAGTCAATTACTACTATATCAATTGCACCAGAACGAATTAAATTCTCAGCAATTTCTAATGCTTGTTCCCCATTATCTGGTTGTGAAATAATTAAGTTTTCAATGTCAACCCCTAATTTTTCAGCATAATTTCTATCAAATGCGTGCTCTGCATCAATAAACGCTGCAATTCCACCCGCTTTTTGAGCTTCTGCAATAGCATGAAGTGTTAAGGTAGTTTTACCTGAAGATTCTGGTCCATATATTTCTATGATTCTCCCTTTAGGATATCCATTTACACCCAACGCTAAATCTATACCTAACGATCCAGAAGAGATTGTTTCTACTTCTTCAATGGCCTTATCGCCCATTTTCATTACAGTTCCTTTTCCGTAGGTTTTGTCTAATTTGTCTAAAGTAAGCTGTAATGCTTTTAATTTAGCTTCTTTTTCTGAACTCATTTTTTCTTTCATTTAAATTGCTCCTATTTTTCGTAAAAATAATTATTTTTTTTGAAGTAAAAGAAGTTTATTAAAATGAGTTTTAAACAATTCTAAACAAAATATATTTCTTATTTTTACAAATATATTTATAAAGCAAATGGAAAAGTTACTTTCCTATCTTATTTCTGTAGTTTTTTACCTTTGTTTCGGACTTTGTTTGGTCGTTTTTCATCCTATTCAGTGGTTATGTTTCAATTTTTTCGGTTACCAAGCACATAAAAAAAGTGTCGATTATTTAAACTTCTTTTTAGTTAGATGTACAAATATTCTTGGAACTACTTACACTTTTAAAAATAAAGAATCAATTCCAGACAATGTGCCCGTTATTTTTGTGGCAAATCATCAAAGTCTTTATGATATCGTAGGGATTATTTGGTATTTAAGAAAACACCACGCTAAGTTTGTGAGTAAAAAAGAACTAGGAAAAGGGATTCCAAGCGTATCTTATAATTTACGACATGGTGGATCTATTCTTATAGATAGAAAAGACCCAAAACAAGCAATACCATTAATAAAAAGACTATCAGAATACATTGAAATAAATAAAAGATCAGCAGTTATTTTTCCGGAAGGAACCCGAAGTAAAGACGGAAATCCGAAAGAATTTTCGCATAGCGGATTGAAAATTTTATGTAAATATGCGCCTTCGGCTTTTGTTATTCCAATTTCTATCAATAATTCATGGAAAATGGTTAAATTTGGCATTTTTCCGATGGGATTAGGAAATAAATTGGAATTTATTATTCACGATCCAATAGCAGTTAAAGACAATACATTTTTAGAAATAATGACCAAAACTGAAGCAACAATAGTAAATTCCTTGAATTAAGATTAATAAATATAAAGAACCCCAAAACCTAAAATAAAATGTCTATAAAAAATATCCGTTTGGAAGTAATGCAGTTTTTAGAAAAAAACGTAGATTCTTTCATTGATCAATTTTTAATTCCAGTGGAAAAAATATGGCAACCATCTGATTTTTTGCCAGATTCTCAAAGTGATACTTTTTTTGAGGAAGTCAAAGAATTACGAGAAATTGCAAAAGAATTGCCTTATGATTTTTGGGTAGCCATGGTAGGTGATACTATTACTGAAGAAGCGCTTCCTACTTACGAATCTTGGTTGATGGAAGTGGAAGGAATTGATAATTTAGAACGTAACGGCTGGTCACGATGGATTCGGCAATGGACTGGAGAAGAAAATCGTCACGGCGATTTGCTTAATAAATACCTTTATTTATCGGGTCGTGTTAACATGCGTGAAGTAGAAATAACTACACAACATTTAATTAGTGATGGTTTTGATATCGGGACCGGAAGAGACCCTTATAAGAATTTCGTTTATACAAGTTTTCAAGAATTAGCTACATACATTTCGCACAATAGAGTTTCTCAAATTGCGAAACAATATGGTGATAACAAACTATCAAAAGTTTGTAAAATGATAGCCGGCGATGAAATGCGTCACCACCATGCTTACAGCGAATTTGTAAATCAAATTTTTAAAGTTGATCCTAGCGAAATGATGTTGGCGTTTAATTATATGATGAAACAAAAGATCACTATGCCAGCACATTTTTTAAGAGAGTCTGGTCAATCTATAAGTACTGCTTTTAATCAGTTTTCAGATTCTGCACAAAAACTTGGGGTTTATACCGCTAACGATTATGTTGATATTTTGCAAAAATTAATTGATAAATGGCAAATAGATAAAGTAGTAAATCTTACGGATGAAGCGGAGAAAGCTAGAGATTATTTGATGAAATTACCTGCCAGAATGACCAAAATTTCCGAAAGATTAGTGCTTCCAGAAGAAACACACATTTTTAAGTGGGTGCAGCCTGCATTAATTAGTTAGAAAAATAATAAATACGAAATCCTTTCTTTTAAGAAAGGATTTTTTATGCCAAATCTTATGTCAATAATAGATAGTACTATCCTTTTTGTAAAAGAAAATCTACAAAATGCGGAAGCCGGTCATGATTGGTTTCATGTAGAACGAGTATACAAAAATGCCTTGTTAATTGCTAAGGAACAAGAATGTAATTTAGACATTGTAAAACTAGGTGCGTTGCTTCATGATATTGCCGATTCTAAATTTCATAATGGGGATGAAACTATTGGGCCAAAAGTGGCTCGCGAGTTTCTAGAATCTCAAAAAGTAACTGAAGAAGTTATCACACATGTAGTTAACATCATTGAAAACATTTCTTTTAAAGGTGGCAATTTTGAAAACAAATTCACTTCCATAGAATTAGATATTGTTCAAGATGCCGATAGGCTAGATGCTCTCGGAGCGATAGGAATTGCGCGTACTTTTAATTACGGGGGATTTAAAAATCGACCATTATATTTGCCAAATGTTGCTCCAAATTTGAATATGACTAAAGAAGAATATAAAAATAGTGCTGCACCAACGCTCAACCATTTTTACGAAAAACTTCTTTTATTAAAAGACAAAATGAATACCGATACCGGAAAAAAACTCGCTTTAGAACGGCATAAATTCATGGAAAATTTCCTTTCGCAATTTTATGCCGAATGGGAAGGGGAAAAATAGTAGTTTAGTGCTCAGTTTTCAGAACGCAATATAAAATCAATTACCGAATACTTCCTTACTTACCTTTAAAATCGGCCTTTCTTTTTTCTAAAAAAGCTGTTGTTCCTTCTTTAAAATCCTCGGTTCCGAAGCATTTTCCAAAGTTTCTTATTTCGGTTTCAAAACCATTAACGCCATCAATAAAGTTGGCATTCACTGTTTTTATAGCCTTGCCAATGGCAACTGGAGAGTTTCTCATAATGCGTTGCGCCAATGATTTTGTATAATCTAAAAGCTCTGTTTGAGGTACTACATGATTTACTAATCCTATTCTGTAGGCGTCTTCTGCAGTTATCATTCCCGCCGTCATAATCATTTCCATTGCACGTCCTTTTCCAACTAGTTGTGGTAATCGTTGGGTTCCTCCATAACCAGGGATAACCCCAAGGGAAACTTCTGGTAAACCCATTTTGGCAGTATCAGAGGCAATTCTGAAATGACACGACATAGCTAATTCCAATCCACCACCAAGTGCAAATCCGTTAACGGCTGCAATAACTGGAGTACTTAAATTTTCAACAAAATCAAATAATAATTCTTGTCCTTGTTGCGCTAATTGAGCTCCTTCCTCGATAGAAAAATGGGCAAATTCTGAAATATCGGCACCGGCAACAAAGGCTTTTTCTCCTTCGCCGGTGAGGATAATAACTCTGATTTCCGGATTGTTATTTAAACTTTCTAGACAATCGTGCAACTCTTTTATAGTAGCAACATTTAGAGCATTTAATTTAGATGGACGATGGATTGTAATTAATCCAATTCCGTTTTCACACGTAATAAGAAGATTTTCGAAGTTCATATTTTGATTATTTTAATACTAATTTCACCAAATGTCACTAATTTATTATTTATATAATTTGATAAATTCTAAGTGGTGTGAGAATTTGTATTGGTTTTATGTTTTGTTTTTAATTTTTTTTTCACAGAAGGACTTTTCTGTTTAGCCCCGATTACAGCGGAAATCCTTGCCATTTTTCTTGGCGAGATTGCAGCGGAAAGCGGGAACGATGTTTGCTAAAATGCCCAAGCGGTTCGCTACTAATTTTAAATTATAGGAAGCGAAACAATAAAAGTAGTTCCTTTTCCTGGTTGGCTTTCAAATGTAATAGTTCCTTTGTAATTTTCAATAATATTTTTGATAATTCCTAAACCAAGACCCATACCGCTATTTTTTGTTGTGAATTTTGGTTCGAAAATGCGATCTCTGTTTTCGACTTCTATCCCTATTCCGTTGTCTTTTACGGTAATATTTACCATCGTCTCCCATCGTTTTACGGTTACTAAAATCGATTTTTGTTCTCGCTCTTCAGGGATAGCCTGAATGGCATTTTTGACCAAATTGGTGATAATTCGAACCAATTGTGTTCGATCCATAATGGTAATTATTTCTTCTTCTTTGCTTTCAAAATGAAGGTATTCTTCATTGAAAATTTCTAGAGAAAATTCTACAACTTCTACGACATTTAAAGTTTCATTTTGTTGCGCTGGCATGGATGCAAAGTTAGAAAATGCCGAGGACACAGAACTCATAGTGTCTATTTGTTGTATTAATGTTTTGGAATAATCGTTTAGTTTTTGCTTCAAATCGGGATCTTCTGTATCAAATTTTCGTTGGAAACTTTGAACGGTTAATCGCATAGGTGTTAGTGGATTTTTAATTTCGTGCGCCACCTGTTTCGCCATTTCGCGCCAAGCTTGCTCCCTTTCACTTTGTGCAAGCATTGTTGCACTTTCTTCTAGTTTATCAACCATCCTATTGTAGGCCTTAATTAAGGAATTGATTTCGCGACTGTTGGCTTCAATGACAATTTTTTCATTCTTCTGGTCCAGACTCGTTTGGTTAATTTTATCCGAAATAGTTTTTAAAGATTTGGTGATGTAGCTCGAAAGAAAGTAAGCCAACGTAAAGGCAATAATTAGCATAAAAAAGTACACTTGACTCAATCGAACTAGGAATTCTTGAATCTCATTTTCGTAAAAACTATCGTCCTCAACATAAGGTAAATTTAAAATTCCGAGGGGCTTGAACTTGTCGTCTTTAATTTGACTGAAGGAGGAACGGATTTTTACACCATCAACACTTTTAATGTCTACGTAGCGCTTTTCTATTGATGACTGCACCAATTTAATAACGTATTTTGGAATAGGTGGCGATACATTATCTACAGAAAAAGAAGCTTTAGAAGATTTTAGCAAATTTCCGGTTAAACTGTAAATGTTGATTTCAACATTATGAATATCAGATAATTCATGAATTTTATCCTTAAAGATATATGGAAGATTTCTTTCGGTAAGCGGATAGGTTGTAGTGGATAAAATGTAGTTAATATTTTCTTTTACGGCATCTTCTTTTCGATCTAATCGCTCTTGGTGGTATCTTCTTGCTTCGTTTTTAAACTGAATCACCGAGATCAAAGCCATCAAAGAGGAAGCTATTAATATCAATACAATCATCGATAGGAAAATCCTAATTCGAAGCGAAAGCATTGACATTTTGAAGCCGTTAAACATAGTGTTCAGTATTCATTGTTCAGTTTTCAGTATTCAGTCTAACTGAGCACTGATTACTAAGTATTATTTCTCTCTCTAATTCTTTTATAAAATTTAAATCCTAGCATTATCAAAAGTGAAAATAAGATAATTCCAATTACGCCATAAATCCAATGGAAAGCATTTTTTAAAATTACTAAAAAAACTACTGAAAATAAAATAATAGTAGCACCTTCATTCCAAAGGCGCATAAAGTTGGAGGTGTAATTGAATTGATCGTTTTGTAATTGCTTGTAGATTAAATGGCATTTCCAATGGTATAAGTACAAAAGAAAGACAAATCCTAGTTTGACATGCATCCAAGGCATGTGCAACCAAGCATTTCCTAGGTCCGTAAAAAACAACATCCAAAAAGCAAAAACGCTTGCCAAAATTGCACTTGGCCAAGTTATGATATACCAAAGACGGTAGGTCATTATTTTGTATTGCTGAAGCAAAATTTCCTTTTCTGGCGATGGTTTATCGTTGGCTTCTATTTGATAAACAAACAATCGAACAATATAAAACAACCCTGCAAACCAAGTTACTACAAAGATGAGGTGAAGGGATTTTAGGTAGTTGTAGAGTTCCATTTATTTACCGCAAATTAATAAGTCTAATTATTTTTAAATTCTTTAATCCAATTTGCTACCACACCACACCATTCATCACCGTCATTCATGCAAGGAATTGCCATAAAATCAGTACCGCCATGTTCTATAAATTCGTGTTTTGCTTCCATTGCAATTTCTTCCAAAGTTTCCAAACAATCTGAAACAAAAGCTGGAGTTACAACCGCTAATTTCTTGATTCCCTGATCGGGCATTTTGTTTACTTCCACATCGGTATAAGGAGTCAACCACTTATCTCCCGCTAAGCGCGATTGAAATGTTTGGCTGTATTTTCCTTCTGGAATACCTAGCAATTTCACAACCTGTTTCGTGGTTTCATAACATTGGTGGCGGTAGCAAAATTCATGTGCCGGTGATGGAGTATTACAACACGAACCATCAATCTTGCAATGGGATTTGGTTATATCTGTTTTTCGAATATGTCGCTTAGGAACCCCGTGGTATGAAAATAATAAATGATCGTAATCAAAAGTGTCTAAATGACTTTTTATAGAGTTGGCTAATGCCTGAATATAATCGGGTTTGTTGTAAAAAGCAGGGATATTGGTAAAAGTCATTTCTGGGAAAAACTTCTGACGCAATTCTTCGGCAAGAACTACTATTGTTGTTGTTGAAGCCATTGCATGCTGAGGATACAAGGGCATTAGCATTACTTCGGTTACTCCTTTGTCTTTCAATTCCTGCAATCCTTTTTGGATAGTCATTGTACCATAGCGCATAGACAAAGCCACCGGAATATCCACTTGTGATTGTACTTTTTTATGCATTCGTTTCGAAATTACTATTAACGGAGAACCTTCTTCCCACCAAATTTTAGCATATGCAGCAGCCGATTTTTTTGGCCGAGTTTGTAAAATTATTCCACGAACTAATAAAGCACGTAATAAAAACGGAACGTCAATCACGTATTTATCCATTAAAAATTCATCTAAATACGGCTTAACATCTTTGGCAGTTGGGCTTTCTGGCGAACCAAGATTAACTAGTAATACTCCTTTCATTTTTTATTTTTCTAATTTAACTCTGTCGGACTTTTATATTCAAACAGTTTATGATATTTATTTTGCAAAATTACTTATTCTACTTTTTTTACTTGGTGGATTAACAATATATTATTGATTGTTTGATATTGAATTATTTATTTGGGTTTATCGACATCAAATATTTCTTTGGTGTAGTTGCAAATTTTTTCTTGAAAGCCGCAATAAAATGACTTCCGGTGCTGTAACCAATTTTTAAGCCCACCTCGTTTACATTGTAAGATCCACTGTCTAATAATTGACGGGCATAATCCATTTTATAATCCAAAAGAAAACCATAAACAGTATCGCCATAAATTTGTTTGAATCCCATTTTTAGTTTTTTCAAACTCAACCCTACTTGTTCTGAAAGCTCCTCTAATCCCGGAGGTTCGGACATGTTGGTAATAATTATTTCTTTGGCTTTCTTTATTTTTAGAACGTTTTCTTCATCAATTAAAAACGGACATTGCTCCGCATCTGGATCTTCCGATCTGTTAAAATACAAACTCAATAATTCGTAACCTTTTCCTTTGTAATATAGATTTTTTATAGATGGATTCAAATTATAATGAAATAGCTGACTCAAAACAATAGCCATTGAGGGACTAATATCACTTTCAGTATAATATTTTCGGTCTTTATTTTCTTCGCTTAAAAAAGGAATACTTCCCGATTCATTAGAAAACAATGCATGGAATTTTTGAATAGAGATAATTACAGAAATCACCCAAGTATTAGACGCGAGTTCTAAATTTAGTGGTAATTCTTTTTGAGGATTGTAAAACAAAAGGGCTTTCTCTTCTTTCAGATCCAACGCATAGCTACCCTCGTTAAATACAAATTTAGCCTTGCCTTTTATTCCAAAATGAAATTGGATAAGTCCCTGATTGACTTGTCGTTTCACCTGAAAATTTTCTGGACCATCATTTTGAAAACGAATTAAGGTAAAATCATTTTCAATTTTAATTTCTTCTTGTGACCCCATAGCGACATTTTTTTAAATAAAACAGGAAGTTATATTCAAACTTCTATTTAGAATTAATCTATATAATAAGTTTGAAACTACCCTAATTCATTACAAATTTATAATAAATAACGCTAAAAAAACATTTTTTAAAAAAAATTCTCACAGCGACACAAAAAGTACTTCTTGCGTTACTTTTGTAAAAGGCATAATAATAGATTTGCCTAACTTTTAGGTACAAGCCAAAAATATGGAAAATTTAAATTCATCTAAACCCGACACTTTCTATTCTGTAGGATTAAGTTACAAGAAAGCGGATGCCGAAATGAGAGGAAAATTTAGTTTAGATGCTACTGCCAAAATCAATTTATTAGAGCAAGCCAAAAAAGAAGGTATTGAATCATTAATCGTCACTTCTACGTGTAATAGAACCGAAATATTTGGTTTTGCACAACATCCATTTCAGCTAATTAAATTACTTTGTGAAAATAGCCAAGGCACAGTGGAAGAATTTCAAAAAGTAGCTTTTGTATATAAAAAACAAGAAGCAATAAACCACATGTTTCATGTAGGAACTGGCTTAGATAGTCAGATTCTTGGCGATTTTGAAATTATTAGCCAATTAAAAATTGCTTTTGCAGAAAGTAAAGCAATGTTTTTGGTAAATGCTTTTATGGAACGATTGGTAAACGCCGTAATTCAAGCGAGTAAAAAAATAAAAACCGAAACGGAGATTTCTTCTGGAGCCACCTCCGTTTCATTTGCATCCGTTCAATATATTTTTAAAAATGTAGAAGACATTGCCGACAAAAACATTTTACTTTTCGGAACTGGAAAAATTGGAAGAAACACTTGCGAAAATTTGGTTAAACATACCAAACACGAGCAAATTACACTAATCAATAGAACCAAAGACAAAGCTGAAAAATTAGCACAAAAACTAAATGTTATAGTTAAAGATTATGCCGATTTACAACTTGAAATTCAAAAAGCCGACGTTATTATAGTTGCTACGGGAGCGCAAAACCCAACAATAGACAAAACTCTTCTTAATTTAAAAAAACCTCTTCTTATTTTAGATTTGTCTATTCCAAAAAATGTGAATGAGAACGTCAAAGATATTCGTGGAGTTACTTTAGTTCACATGGATCATTTTTCTCAAATGACGGATGAAACTTTAGAAAGAAGAAAACTACACATTCCAGCTGCCAAAATAATAATTGAAGAAATACAAGAAGAATTTATTTCTTGGAACAAAAATCGAAAATTTGCACCAACCATCCACGCTTTAAAAGAAAAATTCAATTCTATTAAAGTTGGAGAGTTGAATTTTCAAAGAAAAAAATTATCTAATTTTGATGAAGAGCAAGCCGAATTAATAAGCAACAGAATCATCCAAAAAATAACCAACCATTTTGTTAATCACTTAAAAGAGGGTGAATCCATGGACGAAGGAATTGAATGGATTGAAAAAGTTTTTCAACTGGAACAAGAAAAATCATTTTTATAAGATAAAACAAGTTTCACGAATTGACACGAATTAGTGAAATTTAAAGAATTACACAAAGTTAAATTTTCGTGTAAATTTGTGCAATTCGTGAAAAAAACAATAAAGTGGCTGAAAAAATTATAAGAATTGGAACTCGAGATAGTGAATTAGCACTTTGGCAAGCACACACGGTTCAAAAACAATTAAACGATTTAGGGTATAAAACCGATATTGTAGCCGTAAAATCTCAGGGGGACCTCCTATTAGACAAACCCCTTTACGAACTTGGAATCACCGGAATTTTTACCAAAACTTTAGATATTGCCATGATAAATGGTCAGGTCGATATTGCCGTGCATTCCATGAAAGATGTTCCAACCGCTTTGCCACAAGGAATTGTGCAAGCCGCAGTTTTAGAAAGGGGAAGTGTTTTAGATATTATAGTTCACAAAGGATCTATCGATTATTTAAAAACCAATGCCACTATTGCTACCGGAAGTCTTCGCCGTCAAGCGCAATGGTGGAACAAATATCCAAATCATACTATTGTTGATTTACGCGGAAATGTAAATACCCGTTTGCAAAAACTCGAAGATAACAATTGGGACGGAGCCGTTTTTGCAGCAGCAGGATTAGAACGTCTAGGTCTAGAACCTGCTTCCAGCGAGCCTCTTGATTGGATGCTTCCAGCTCCCGCACAAGGCGCAATGGTAGTCGTTGCCATGGCAGAAGATGTCTTTACGCTAGACGCTTTAGCACAATTAAACCACATTGAAACTGAAATCTGCACCTATATAGAAAGACAATTTCTAAAAACTCTTGAAGGTGGTTGCACTGCGCCTATAGGTGCTATTGCAAAATACAACGAGAAAGAAGATACCATTCATTTCAGAGGAGTTTTGCTTTCCATCGACGGAAAACAAAAACTTACTTCGGAAAAAAATGTAGATATTTCCGAATGGAAAAAACTTGGTTTCCATGCTGCACAAGAAATTTTAAATAATGGTGGAACAGCATTAATGGCTGAAATTAAACAACATTTGAATAAATAGTATGTCCACGTATAGCAATATCAATTTGAGAAAAAATAGTATATTTGTATGGATATAAAAATCGTAAAAGATGAAATACAACATATCATTCAAGGAAAGAGCCAAAATAGCCAAAGAACTCTTATCCAAACAATCGCCAGTTACCTTAGAGCAAGCCAAAGAGCAAGCGCTATGGTTAAAAACGATAAGCACTACAAACAAGAAGAAACAAAGATCATAATTGAATTTTGCAACCAAAATAACCTTTGGGCAAATGATAAAGTAAATTATGATTTATTCATTTCCGAAGGTGCAGAACAGAAAGTTTATATAAAAAATAAAAAAACAGTTTATAAACTAAATGATTCTATTTATTATTCTTCATGGCAAGATTATTTTACCAATTTATTATTAAATAATTATTTCTTTCCTGAAACTTCTTATACATTAGTTGGTTTTTGTACAATTGAAGAAACGCTTTATGCTTTAGTTGAGCAACCATTTGTGAAAGCAAATCAACCTACAAATTTAGATCAAGTTAAAGAATTTATGGTTACAAATGGTTTTGAAAACACAAGAAATCACGATTATTTTCATGCCAATTTAGGAATTATTCTCGAAGATTTACATGATGAAAACGTACTAACACAAGATAGTATTTTGTATTTTATTGACACCGTTTTTTATATTAAATAATGACAAAACAAATCAACATACTATCCACTAAAAAGCTTTTACCAAATCAAAAGCAAGATTTACTTGACGCTAATGTTTCTTTAATTGAAGAAGATTTCATCGAAACCAATATCAAGAATTTCGAACTTTCAAAAGTTCACGACAACATAATTTTCACCAGTCAAAACGCCGTTCAAAGTATTTTACAACATCCAAAATGTGAGGAATTAAAATCCAAAAGTGTTTTCTCTGTTGGTATGAAAACTAAAGATTTATTAACTGAAAACGGATTTGAAGTAGTTGCCTATACCGGCTACGCCTCTGATTTGGCAGAGATAATCTCTTTAGTGTATTCGTCGGATTCGTTCACTTTCTTTAGCGGAAATTTACGTCGCGATGTAGTACCCGATACCTTAAAAGAAAACGGAATAACTTTTAACGAAATTCAAGTTTACGAGACAAATTTAACTTCCAGCAAAGCCACCCCGCCCTCTGGGCACCACTCCAAAGGAGGTGAATCTAGGTTTGATGGAATACTGTTTTTCAGCCCATCGGGAGTACAAAGTTATTTTAAATCGAATACTATAAAAGACGAAATGTGTTTCTGTATTGGTGAAACCACCGCAGAAGCATTAGAAAATAAAAAAGTAAAAAACATTATAATTGCAGATAAACCATCGGTAGAAAATGTAATTGCAGAAGTTATAGAATATTATAAAAGCCCCCTAGCCCCCGAAGGGGGAACTTGGAAGGGTTAAAATTTAAAAAAATGAAAAATATAGACACGCAAATTCCCCCTTTGGGGGCTAGGGGGCTTAAAAACGACCTTTTTCTAAGAGCCTTAAACAACGAAACTGTAGAACGTCCACCCGTTTGGATGATGCGCCAAGCCGGAAGATATTTACCCGAATTCAGAGCCTTAAGAGACAAATACGATTTTTTCACCCGTTGCGAAACCCCAGAATTAGCAGCCGAAATCACCGTGCAACCCATTCGAATTGTAAAACCAGATGCGGCAATTTTATTTTCCGATATTTTGGTAGTACCACGTGCTATGGGAATTCACGTGGAGTTGAAAGACAATTTAGGGCCAATCATTCCCAATCCAATCCGGACGATGGAACAAGTCAACCAAGTTTTTGTTCCAGATGTTCACGAAACTTTAGGTTACGTTTTTGACGCCATCAAATTAACCAAAGAAATGCTAAACGATGAGGTACCACTTATTGGTTTTGCAGGTTCCCCTTGGACCATCTTCTGTTACGCAGTGGAAGGAAAAGGATCTAAAAGTTTTGACACTGCCAAAGGATTTTGTTTTTCAAACCCAATTGCAGCACACACTTTATTGCAAAAAATCACCGACACCACCATTTTATATTTGAAAGAAAAAGTAAAAGCAGGTTGCAACGCCATCCAGATTTTCGATTCTTGGGGAGGGATGTTATCACCAGTAGATTACCAAGAATTCTCTTGGAACTACATCAACCAAATTATTGAAGCAATTGCCGACGAAACTAAGGTTATTGTTTTCGGAAAAGGATGTTGGTTTGCGCTTGGGGAAATGGCACAATCTAAAGCAGCAGCACTTGGTGTAGATTGGACTTGTTCTCCAAGAAATGCTCGTTATTTAACAGGAGGAAAAATCACCTTACAAGGAAATTTCGATCCAAGCCGTTTGCTTTCTCCAATTCCAACCATCAAAAAAATGGTTCATGAAATGATAGACGAATTCGGAAAAGACAATTATATAGTAAATCTTGGTCACGGAATTTTACCAAACATTCCTGTGGATCACGCCAAAGCTTTTGTGGAAGCGGTGAAAGAGTATAACCAATAATTAAAGATGGTGAAACAATTAATAATATTGATTGGAATTGTAACATTATTTAGTTGTAATGACACTAAAAGAAATGCAAAAATAACAAACCAACATATTGAAATCAAATCAACCGAAAAATCTACAGAAGAAAATAATCCACTAAGAAAAAAAATTCTTGGAATTTGGACTAGTAAAGGTGCAATAAATGCAGATTTCAAAATAGACGAAAAAACTTTTTATTATGTTGATGATTTTGCTAATTATAAATATTCTTTGATTGGAAATACAATTACAATTAACTACCCAGATTATGTTTACAAAGGGAAAGTATCTTTTAATAATGACACATTGATTTTGAGAAATGAAGAAAATGAAGTCAAATATTGGAAATTTAAAGAATAAAATTCAATGAAAAATAAATTCTACAAAAACATACTAAACCTCCAAACCAAATCACCTCAAAACTTGATGAAATTGATTTTATGATTAAATTTTAAAATAAATTTTATGACTAAAGAAACCGCAATTAAATTATTTGAGCAAAAACAAATTCGTTCTCTTTGGAGTGAAGAGGATGAAAAATGGTATTTTTCTATTGTTGATGTAATCCAAGTTTTAACAGAAAGTACAATACCAAAAAGATATTGGACTGACTTAAAAAAGAAGTTACGACTAGAAGGAAGTCAGTTGTACGATAATATCGTACAACTGAAATTACAATCTACAGATGGGAAGTTTTATAAAACAGATGTTGCGGATACAGAGCAATTGTTCCGATTAATTCAATCTGTTCCATCCAAAAAAGCAGAACCATTCAAGTTATGGTTAGCACAAGTTGGCAGAGAACGAATAGACGAAATTGAAGATCCAGAGTTAGGTTTTGATAGACTTATGGAAACCTATCTTAAAAAAGGATATTCCAAATCTTGGATTAACCAACGATTAAAAAGTATTGAAGTAAGAAAAGAACTTACGGATGAATGGGATAATCGAGGTGTGCAAAAAGGACAAGAATATGCAATTTTAACAGATGAAATCACCAAGGCTTGGAGCGGTTTATCTGTTAAACAATATAAAAATCACAAAGGATTAAAAAAAGAAAATTTGCGCGACAATATGAGTAACTTAGAATTAGTACTCAATATGTTGGCAGAAGCCACAACAACAGAAATCAGTAAAGAAAAAAAGCCGAAAACTTTTACAGAAAATAAAAAAATCGCAAAGCAAGGAGGCACAATTGCCGGAAATACTCGCAAAGAAATAGAAGAAAAAACAGGTAAAAAAGTAGTTAACAAATTAAATGCTTCGGATTATTTGGATAACAAAAAAGAGTTGGAATAATGAAAGATAAATTCTACAAATACATACTAAACCTCCAAGACCAAATTACTTCTAAACTAGAAGAGATTGATGGTGTTGCCAAATTTCGGGAAGACATTTGGGACCGACCAGAAGGCGGTGGCGGACGAACACGAGTAATTGAAAACGGAATTGCAATTGAAAAAGGAGGCGTAAACATCTCAGCAGTCCATGGAAAATTACCCGATTCCATGCAAAAACTCTTCAACGTTGGAGAAGCCGATTTCTTTGCCTGCGGATTGAGTTTGGTAATCCATCCTAAAAACCCAATGGCACCAACGGTTCATGCCAATTGGCGGTATTTCGAAATGTACGATGACAACGGAAAAGTAATCAATTCCTGGTTTGGTGGCGGACAAGATTTAACTCCTTATTATTTATTTGAAGAAGACGCAATCCATTTTCATCAAACTTGCAAAACCGCTTGCGACAATCACAATCCAGAGTTTTATTCAAAATACAAAAAGCAATGCGATGACTATTTTTGGAACGCTCACAGAAATGAAGCCCGTGGCATTGGCGGATTATTCTTTGATTATTGCAAGGCAACCGATGCTATGAAAATGGAAGATTGGTTTAATTATGTAACCGAAGTTGGAAACAGTTTCCTAGAAGCCTATACTCCAATTTTAGAACGAAGAAAAGAGTTACCCTACACACCAGAACAACGAATTTGGCAAGAAATCCGACGAGGACGTTATGTTGAATTCAATTTAGTACACGACAAAGGCACCCTTTTCGGACTAAAAACTAACGGCCGAATAGAAAGCATATTAATGTCCCTACCACCTCATGTGCAATGGCATTACGACCACCATCCAGCACCTAAAAGCGAAGAAGAAAAATTGATTAAGATATTAATGAATCCTATAAATTGGATATAAAAGCAGCAAATATGAAAAAAATAGCAACTCTAGTTTTAGTAATTAGTTTGTTTTCTTGTAGCACCCATAAATCATTAAAATCTGACTATAAAGTAAACAAAAACGAAATATTTGAAATTACTTTAAAATCAAATCCTACAACAGGATATTCTTGGAAATGGATAAAAGAGCAACCTTCAAAAATAATTGATTCCGTAAGTTCAACTTATGTAAAAGATAAATCAGAACCGAAAATATTAGGGGTGGGAGGAAATGAAATTTGGAAGTTTAAAGGAAAAGAAACTGGAGTTGAAACTTTAGTTTTTGAATACTGCCGTTCTTGGGAGAAAAATTCGACAATTGAAACGAAAAGGTTTGTTGTAGAAGTAAAATAAATAAAGTATGGATTTCATAAATATTCATAAATCTAAAATTCTTAATCAAAATCATAAATTAGTATGTACCCATTACAAAGACCTAGAAGATTACGCGTTAATGAAAGTATTCGTTCCCTAGTTCGCGAAACCACATTAAGTCCTTCCGATTTTATGTTCCCAATTTTCATTGCCGAAGGCGAAAATTACCAACTAGAAATCCCTTCTATGCCCGGAATTTTCCGCCGCTCAATTGACCTAACCGTCCAAGAAGTTAAAGAATTATTCGCTTTAGGAATTCGTGCCGTAAACATTTACGTGAAAGTAGACGAATCCCTAAAAGACAATACCGGAAAAGAAGCCTGGAATCCTAACGGATTGATGCAACGAGCCATTCAAGCCATAAAAAAAGCTTGTCCCGAAATGATCGTTATGCCGGATGTGGCTTTGGATCCCTATTCTATTTATGGTCACGACGGAATCATTGAAAATGGGGATATTGCCAACGATGCCACCAACGAAGCACTAGTGAAAATGGCAGTTTCCCATGCCCACGCTGGAGCCGATTTTGTAGCACCAAGTGATATGATGGACGGCCGAGTTCTAAGACTACGTCAAGGTCTAGACGCTGCAGGGTTCCAAAATGTTGGTATTATGAGTTATTCTGCCAAATATGCCTCGGCATTTTATGGCCCGTTTCGCGATGCTCTCGATAGCGCCCCAGTGGATAATGCCGAAATTCCAAAAGACAAAAAAACCTACCAAATGGACTATGCCAACCGCATTGAGGCCATTAAGGAAGCTCTTATGGATGTTGAAGAAGGTGCCGATATGGTCATGGTAAAACCCGGAATTGCCTATCTCGACATCGTCCGCGAAGTAAAGAATGCCGTAAATGTTCCTGTGACCGTTTTTCACGTTTCGGGGGAATATGCTATGATAAAAGCCGCTGCCGAAAGAGGTTGGCTTGACCACGACAAAATTATGATGGAGCAATTGATGTGCATTAAACGTGCAGGAGCAAGCTTAATTTCGACTTATTTTGCCAAAGAAGCCGCGATTATTCTAAATAAATAACCCTACTAATGAAGATAAAAATAAATATTCTGCTTTCTGTAATGTTACTTGCAATATCAATAAGCTGTGGAGGTAAAAAAGCAGACCAAGATTTTGATAAAAAACCAAGTATAGATAAAGCGACTTATCCATTAGCTGAAAAGGGAAAAGGAATCTTTGAAGGCAAAGGTATTTGTATTAACTGCCATAAACTAGATATAAAACTCGTTGGACCAAGCATACAAGAAATGGCTAAAATCTATAAAGAGAAGAAAATTAGTATTGCTACTTTCCTAACCGGGACGGAAGAACCCGTTATTGATCTAGAGCAATATGAAGTAATGAAAATTAATTTTGAGCTCACAAAAAATTTCACCGATGAAGAACGTCTGGCACTAGAGCAATACATATTTAGCCAAGGGAAGTAGCTTTTAATTTCTATTTAGAATAAAAGCTCAAGTTTTTTTGCTATTTTTATTTACTGCAAAAACCCGGAAGATGATAGAAAAAATTAGGTTGGATTCGATATTGTTTTTAGACATAGAAACAGTGCCTCAGGAAGAGCATTTTAATTCTTTGGACGACGAAATGAAGTCTCTTTGGGAGCATAAAACCCTATACCAGCGAAAAGACGATTTTACCGCCGAAGACTTTTATGACCGAGCCGGTATTTGGGCCGAATTCGGAAAAATAGTTTGCATCTCGGTAGGATATTTTATTATCAAAGGCGACATCCGTAATTTTAGAGTGACCTCCTTTTTTGGCGAAGAAAAAAAGATTTTATTAGACTTTAATAATCTTTTAAACAATCATTTCAATGCGCCGCAATACATTCTTTGCGGGCACAACGCCAAAGAATTTGACTTTCCATTTATTGCTCGAAGAATGATTATCAATCAGGTTTCCATTCCGAACAAACTCAATTTATTTGGAAAAAAACCTTGGGAAATAACGCATTTAGACACATTAGAGTTATGGAAATTTGGCGATTACAAGCATTTCACGTCTTTAAAATTACTAACTAAAATCCTCGGAATTCCTTCACCTAAAGGCGATATCGACGGCAGCCAAGTAGGTCATGTTTTTTATGTAGAAAAAGACATCGATCGTATCGTTACTTATTGCGAAAAAGATGTTATTGCTGTTGCCCAAGTATTTCTACGATTTAGAAAAGAAGATTTGTTAATTGAGGATGAAATAATTCATGTGTAGCGTTCCGAATAAAATTGAATTTTGATGTTGATTTTTGACATTGCAATTGATTTGTTACTTTTACAAAAAAACAGGTATGGTATTAAGTAGATTTTGGCTCGCTATTTTTATTTCTTCTATTGCATTTGTGGTTTTCAGTTTTTTTATTGGAAATAGTTATACCACCGATTTTATTTTGAATGGTCAAAAAGACGATGCAATTTTAATATCCGAAAAATACATCAATCAAGTACCTGCATTTATTAAAGACAGTATTGCTAAAGCACCCGATAAAACAATGGTTTTCAATCGGGACACTTTGAATGCCGATACGACTTATGTTTACAAAAGCGGAACGATTAAAATTTTCAGCGGAAAACAAAAAGCCGATGGACTTTTACCTACTTGCAAAAGCACTTTATTAGATACAATCATCCCGTTAATAGCTTATTTAGCCTTCTTCTGTGGACTAATGCAATTGCTTATAGATTCTGGTGCTTCTGAAAAATTAGCCAAAAAATTAAGTCCGGTTTTCACCAAAATATTTCCATCTGTTCCTAAAAACCATGAGTCTATTTCTTATATGACCTTGAATTTTGCTGCAAATTTCTTAGGATTAGATTCGGCTGCTACACCATTTGGATTAAAAGCGATGCAAAGTCTGCAGGAACTCAACCCCGACAAAGACAAGGCCAGTGACTCGCAAATTATGTTTTTGTGTTTACATGCTGCTGGACTTACATTAATCCCAACTTCCATAATTGGATATCGTGCTGCTGAACATGCCACCAACCCTGCTGATGTAATGTTGCCCTGCATTATCACTTCGTTTATAGGCACTATTGCTGCATTTTTGATTGTTGGAATCCGACAAAAAATCAATTTCAAAAGCGCTTCTTTAGTCGTGGCATTAATTACTTTAATTGCTGCAATTACAGGATTGCTATTTTATATAAATCGCTTGGATATTATTGGAAAAAACTTTTTCACCTCAAATCTTTCGGGATTGATGTTGATTTCTATTATTGCCTTTACTTTGATTTTTTCTTTTTTCAACGAGAAGAAATTCGTTGCTAAAGAAACTACCATTTTTGATGCTTTTGTTTCTGGAGCCAATAATGGTTTGAAAACCGGTATAACTATTTTCCCATATGTATTAGGGATGATGGTGGCGATTTCATTTTTTAGAAACAGCGGTTTATTTGAAATTATCAGCAACGGAATTTCCTTTCTTTTTTCAAATATTGGAGTCAGCAAAGACATCACCAATTCGTTACCAGTTGCTATGTTACGTCCGTTTAGCTCCGGAGGATCGAGAGGATTTATGATTGATGCGATGAAAACCTTTCACCCCGATTCATTTACTGGTCGATTGAGTTGTATTTTCCAATGTAGTGCCGAAACTACGTTTTATGTAATTGCAGTTTACTTTGGAAGTATCAACGTTAAAAACACTCGTTACACACTTGGGACGATGCTTTTAGTAGATTTGATTTGTGTGATTACCGCCATTTTTGTGGCTAGTTGGTTCTTTTAAAAGTATGCTGTATGTAAATTAACAATTTCATTTTAGCAAATAGTAGTTATCATTCCCTTTAACTTTCCGTAACTTTACATTTCAAAAATATTTTATTATGGACTTTATATATCAAGACCCGTATCCGATTTTAAAAGACGACACGCAGTATCGAAAAATCACTTCTGATTTTGTAAAAGTAGAACAATTTGGCGACAGAGAAATTCTAACAGTAGATCCTAAAGCATTGGAATTATTAGCGCAAGAAGCCTTGAACGACGTTTCGTTTATGTTGCGAACTTCGCATTTACAAAAGCTAAAAAATATTCTTGAAGACCCTGAAGCTAGTGACAACGATCGATTTGTTGCCTATAATTTATTACAAAATGCCACCGTTGCGGTTGCGGGTCAGTTGCCCTCTTGTCAAGATACGGGAACAGCAATTGTGATGGCCAAAAAAGGAGAAAGTGTATTCACTGGTGCAGATGATGCCAAGTATTTATCCAAAGGAATTTTCAATACCTACCAAGATAAAAATCTCCGGTATTCGCAAATTGTTCCGATTTCGATGTTTGAAGAAAAAAACTCCGGTTCTAACCTTCCCGCACAAATAGATATTTATGCTAAAAAAGGGAGCACTTACGAATTCTTATTTTTAGCAAAAGGTGGCGGTTCGGCTAACAAAACTTTTTTATATCAAAAAACAAAATCGTTGTTGAACGAGAAATCTATGGAGGAATTTGTTCGGGAACGAATTAAAGATTTAGGAACTTCGGCTTGTCCGCCTTACCATTTAGCATTGGTTATTGGTGGCACCTCTGCCGAAGCTAATTTGGCTGTTGTTAAAAAAGCATCTGCCGGATATTTTGATAATTTACCAACTACTGGAAACATGGCTGGTCAAGCATTTCGTGATTTAGAATGGGAACAGCGGGTTTTTAAAATTTGCCAAGAAAGTTCTATTGGAGCACAATTTGGAGGTAAATATTTCGCTCATGATGTTCGTGTTATTCGTTTGCCTCGTCATGCTGCTTCTTGTCCGGTTGGATTAGGAGTTTCATGTTCTGCAGATAGAAATATTAAAGGAAAAATTACTAAAGAAGGAGTTTTTGTAGAGCAATTAGAGGTAAATCCTAAACAGTTTTTACCTGAAATTCCACCACATTTGGAGCCCGCTGTGGAAATTGATTTGAACCGACCAATGCCAGAAATTTTAGCAGAATTAACTAAACATCCTATCAAAACGAGATTGATATTAAATGGTACATTAATTGTTGCAAGAGACATCGCGCATGCAAAAATCAAAGAACTTTTGGATGCTGGAAAACCAATGCCGGAATATTTTAAAAACCATCCAATTTATTATGCAGGTCCTGCAAAAACTCCAGACGGAATGCCATCGGGAAGTTTTGGGCCAACAACAGCAGGAAGAATGGACGTTTATGTAGAGGAATTTCAAAAAGCAGGAGGGAGTATGATAATGCTTGCTAAAGGAAACCGAACTAAAGAAGTTATGGAAGCCTGCAATAAATATGGGGGATTTTATCTTGGTTCCATTGGAGGTCCTGCTGCGATTTTGGCACAAGATAATATATTGAAAGTAGAAGTTGTGGATTTTGAAGAACTTGGAATGGAAGCGGTTCGTAAAATCACGGTGAAAAACTTCCCAGCTTTTATAATTACTGACGACAAAGGGAACGACTTCTTTGCCAATTTATAAAAATAAAATTACCGCAAATCCGCAAATTATCTAAGAGTATTTGGATTATAAATTTGCGGATTTGCGGTTAATTACTATACCAATAAATTATGCCTTTTACACAAACTTTTAATGAATTTTATAGTACCGTTCAAAGTAGTTTGGCGGATGGAACTTTTGCTAAATTAACAATGGCAAAAACCATAGGAAATTCGGAATTAAAAAATATTTATGTTCGTCCGATTTTGGTAGAAGGAGTTTTGCAATTAGAATTGAAATTCAAGTACCAAGAAGAAGAATTAGTTGAGATTCATTCTATTATGGCTACTCGCGATATGTTGAAAACCTATATAAATAATCCATTTTTTTCGGCTTTGTTATTTACCACGGAGATGGATTTGGTGTATAAATTAAATAAAAAAAGAGCCGTTAGTGTTACACAAAAGGCTCCTTCGTTTGCACATGCTTCTCCAATAATTTTGGAGTATTTAGCGGGAAATAAAGACTAATTAGTTAATAACCATTTCCGGAATCTCTCCTTCAATAACTAGTTCGGCTTCGGTTGAAGCAATAATGTGTTCTACGGTAACTCCAGGCGCTCGTTCTAGTAGTTTAAATCCTTTGGGAGTGATTTCAAGAACAGCTAATTCGGTAACTACTTTTTTTACGCAGCCAACACCTGTTAAAGGCAAACTACATTTTTTAAGAATTTTACTTTCTCCTGATTTGTTGACATGCATCATGGCAACGATAATGTTATCAGCAGATGCAACTAAATCCATAGCGCCACCCATACCTTTTACCATTTTCCCTGGGATTTTCCAGTTGGCGATGTCTCCATTTTCGGATACTTCCATAGCACCAAGTATAGTCAAATCTACATGCTGTCCGCGTATCATTCCGAAACTAAAAGCAGAATCAAAAAAACTCGCACCCGGTAAGGTCGTTATTGTTTGTTTTCCTGCATTGATTAAGTCGGCATCTTCTTCGCCTTCAAACGGAAATGGACCCATGCCGAGAACTCCGTTTTCACTCTGAAACTCAACAGAAATATCGGTGCGAACATAGTTAGCAACTAAAGTTGGAATACCGATTCCTAGGTTTACGTAATATCCGTCTTTTACTTCTTTGGCAATTCGTTTTGCTATGTCTTCTTTTGTTAACATAAAATATTTTTTGAACTATTAAGTTTTTTATTTTTAAACCATTAAGTTATTAAGTGTCATTAAGAATATAGTTGTAGTTCTGTTTTCTAACGAAGAATTCCGAATGTTGAATTGAAAACTGGACATTGAACACTCTGAATACAGAATACTATTTTTTCCTTACCGTACGTTGCTCAATTCTTTTTTCAAATTTTTCTCCTTGAAAGATACGTTGGATTAAT
>Ga0114971_10000120_pt1 | contig 45102 bp, 30 predicted proteins | sample M_140625_MF_Meta_FD_87320 | JGI IMG/M metagenome (GOLD analysis project Ga0114971, IMG submission 87320) | Freshwater microbial communities from Lake Montjoie, Canada to study carbon cycling - M_140625_MF_MetaG | ecosystem: Environmental > Aquatic > Freshwater > Lake | place: Lake Montjoie... | reverse complement strand
TGAATGGATTGCTCGGCGCGATCAAAGGTGCGGCGGAATATGAATCCCTTGTCAATTCCAGCCTTGCACCCAAAGACAGTACCGCTGCGATTCCTGCGAAATATCTTGAAGCGCAGCGCCGCATGGGCCCACAACTTGGCGCCCATTTACTGATGATCGCGCTGATCATCTTGGGGAACATCGCATTCTTCGCACAGCGCAAGTCGAAGGTGAGGGCGACATCATGAAGCCATCAAAGACTTGGGTCATCGTCGTTGCTGTGATTGTTGTGCTTGTGGGGATTCGTATGTCGATCGGCCAAGGAATGGCGCGTGCGTATGTCCAGCGCGTTGATCAATCCGTCGAAGTGAAAGCGAACGAAGCACATGGCGCGTCAACTGAGAAATGGACGGAGTGGCATCCAGTTGCTCCAAAGAAATTCGAAGCAGCACAGAAGGCAGATCCTTCTCAGACAAAGTTCGCATTCAGTTGGGCGAATACGATTGGACTTTGGCTGGCAGCGTTTTTCACGCTCGCAATTTTCTCTTTCTTGTACCGCGACAATCCTGGATATCGCTTGGCTGAAGCGGTGATCATCGGAGTCTCTGCCGCATACTGGGGAGTAATTGGATTTTGGGACACGCTTGTTCCAAAATTGTTCGGCGCTCTCACGCCCACTCTCGTTCATGACCAAGTGCTGCCAAGTTTGCCAGCTCCCACCACTGGTCAAGTCGTTGCAATGTATTTCGCACTCGCTCTTGGCCTCATGTTGTTGATGCGCCTTGCGCCCAAGGGTGGATGGATCAGTCTTTGGCCGATCGCGTTCATCATTGGAGTGACCGCTGGCTTGAAGATCGTGAGTCATGTTGAGAGCGATCTCGTCGCTCAGACTGTTGCAACATTCGATCCGCTCGTTCAGCCAGTCGTTGGTACAGAAGGCGGATGGATGCTGTGGCCGACCATCTGGGCGAGTCTCGCAAACATCTTGCTTGTCATTGGCGTTCTCTGTTGTCTCACCTATTTCTTCTTCTCGGTTGAGCACAAAGGCGTCGCAGGCCGCGCGGCGCGCGTCGGCATCATGTATCTCATGATCACCTTCGGCGCTGCTTTCGGATTTACCGTGATGGGTCGCGTCGCACTGTTGGCGGCTCGAATCGAGTTCTTGTTTGATGATTGGCTTTGGCTGATCGATCCCGCAGGCAAGCGCATTGTCGAAGTTGCCTCTGCCGTTGGTTCGATGCTCTGTTGGTGGTAGAACTGCGCCCATGCGCAAGCCAGATCCATGTGTTCTTGTCATCTTCGGTGCCTCCGGAGATCTCACTGCCCGCAAATTAATTCCTGCTCTCTATGAAATGCGCGCGATTGGTGCGTTGCCCGAGCATTTCAAAGTCTTGGGAGTTTCGCGGCGCGAAAAAACCGATGATGCATGGCGAACAGAATTGGCCACGTCGGTCCAGAAACACGCCAAGCGCTGGGACGCAGGACGCTGGGCTGAATTTGCAAAGTGCATTCACTATTTCGCAGGTGATGCAGCGCAGACTGCGATGTATTCAGGACTCGAAGAACGACTTCGCAAGTTCGATGAAGAAAGCAACACGCATGGCAATAGACTTTTCTATCTTTCAGTTGGACCCGAGTTGTACGAGTCGATTGTGCAGCGCATCGAAGATGCCGCTCTTGTGACTGAAGGCAAACGGTGGTGTTCGATCAACTCGAGCGAGCGTTCATGGCAGCGCATCATTATTGAGAAGCCATTTGGTCACGATGAACAAAGTGCGGCGAGCCTCAATCGCACGCTTGGCAGAGTCTTTGAAGAAGAAGATATTTATCGAATCGACCATTACCTTGGCAAGGAAGTTGTCCAGGCGATGTTGGTGCTCCGATTTGCGAACACTATTTTCGAGCCAGTGTGGAATCATCGCTATATCGATCATGTCCAAGTGACCGCAGTCGAAACTGTTGGCGTTGGAAATAGAACTGCATTCTTCGATTCGACAGGCGCTATTCGCGACATGATTCAGTCGCATCTTCTGCAGATTTTCGCATTCGTCGCAATGGAGCCGCCGACTGCTATTACGGCGGAAGATATTCGCGCGGAAAAGATCAAAGCAGTGCGAGCGATTCGTCCGACCACTCCCGAAACTGTGGCAACGCATGGTGTTCTTGGGCAATATGGAAAAAGTGCCGATGAAGGCGCGTATGTTGATCTGCCTGGAGTCGCAAAGGGATCAACGACGGAAACCTACGCTGCGATCAAGTTGCATGTGGATAATTGGCGCTGGGCGGGGACGCCGTTTTATTTCCGCACTGGCAAACATATGGCAAAGAAATGCACTGAAATTGTTGTGCAGTTCAAACCGCCAGCGGCAAATCTTTTTCCAGGCATCCCACATCAGTCGGGGAAAGTGCTTGGGAATCGACTGGTCATTGAAATCGCGCCGTTTCAGCAAACGCGTTTGCGTTTCGAAAGCAAAGTCCCTGGCTCTCCACTCAGCATCGCAAGTGTGGAAATGCAAGCGGACTTCGATAAGCAATTCGGAGTCGAAGCACTCGAGGCCTATGGCCCACTGTTGATCGATGCAATGCGTGGCGATCAATCTTTGTACAAACACCGCATTGAAGTCGAAAGCGGTTGGGCCGCTGTCATGCCATTCCTGAATTCTTCATCTGCAACAATTCGCAAGTCAATCGCGAGTAATTACGCGCCAGGTTCGTGGGGGCCAGCCGCAGCTGATGAAATGATGTCGCGCGATGGACGCGCTTGGCATAACGAGTGACAGAATTTCACGCGCCGGCGTTAGACTGAAAGAATGACACCAACTCCAGAACCGATTCCGCTCGCTCCGCTTGAAGATTCGATCAAAGGTCCTTCGTTGCCCGGACGCGTGGTGGTGGGAACAGATCGTCACGCGGTCTATGAAACTCTTGGATCGCATTTGCTCTCAACCGCATTTGATTGCGTGACAAAGTTTGGCGACTTTCATTTCGCCGTTTCTGGTGGATCGACGCCATTTCCTTTTTATCAATCGCTGATGACCGATCCGAGATATCGCACTTTCCCTTGGGCTCGCACGCATCTGTGGATCGTCGATGAGCGACGTGTTGCTTTTGATAACGCGCTGAGCAATTGGCGGCAGATTTCAGAAATCTTCTGCGACCACTCTGGAATGCCAGACAGTCAAATTCATCCCATCATGGCGACTGCAAGTGATGCTGCTGAGCAATACGAAAAACTCCTTCGAAGTTCGCTGGGTTCTCGACCTCACGGCGAGGATCGACTCGATTTCGTCTTGCTTGGAATGGGCGACAACGGTCATACGGCAAGTCTCTTTCCAGAAACCACGGTGCTGAACGAACAAATTCTCTGGGTGAGTTATTGCGATGGCCCAACAGTCACGCCACCGCCACGCGTCACGATGACCTATCCGCTACTGAACAATGCGCGAGTGATCGTGCCGCTTGTGATGGGCGCCAACAAGGCAGAGATGCTCGCTCGCGTTGCGACGGGTCGCGACGATTTTCACGCGCTTCCGATCAAGGGCATAAAGCCAACTCGAGGCGAATTGGTGTGGTATCTCGATCGCGCTGCGTGTGGGATGTAAGACGAATAAAACTTCGAACCGGCTTACGCTTCCCCAGCACGACTCTGAAAATAATCCTTCAATACTTCGCATGCGGCAAGTGCATCTCGCAATTTTTTCTTCTGCCCATGCGTGCGGCCGCTTTGATTGAGGGAAAACTCCGCTGCAAAACTAGTGAGTCGCTCATCCTGCATGATCGTCTTGAGCGAAAAACGTTTCGCACATTGATCCGCAAATTCGCGCGCCATCTTTGCGCGCGGCCCTTCCGTGCCGTCCATATTCACTGGAAGGCCAACCACCAACGCATCAGGTCCATATTCGCGTACCAGTATTTCCAGCCGCGCAAGCAGCATCTCTCGAATTGACGCATCGATCACTTCAATCGGCGAAGGCAATAGCAAGATGTCATCGCCGCAGGCAACCCCAGTTCTTCGGTCACCGAGATCAATCGCGAGATATCTCATGAACGCTCAGCGCAATTCGGGCGCAACGCGCCCAGCGAGATCTTTGACTTGTTCCGCCATATCTGCACGGCAAATCAATGTCGCATCTTTCGTGTGCACAACAACCAATCCTTCAACCCCGATCGTTGCAATCAAATGTGTTGGATCATCGCTGACAACAATCATTTTTTTCGATTCAATGTGCATCGCCCGCGCGCTTGCGCGATTTCCATCAGCGTCGGCGGTGAGGATTTCGCCATACGAAGGCCAACTCCCAACATCACGCCAAGAAACCGGCATCGGCACTGCGCAAATCTTGATGCGCTCATCGCGTGCTGCGGGTTCCATCAATCCATAATCCAGGCTGATCTTGGTCAGCAAGGGATAGACATCATCGACAACTTTTTCTGCACCAGGTTTCCCCCATGCAGCGCCAATTTTCGCCAGCCCAACCGAACTCGCAGGTTGGAACCAAGCGATCGCATCAAGCACGGTGCGTGCGTGAAAGATGAACATACCGCTGTTCCAACCGAATGAGCCACTCTTGAAATATTCTGTCGCGCGTGCAAGATCTGGCTTTTCCACAAAACGATTTGCTCGAAACGCACCATCGAAATTCCCGCTTGGATTAGAGCCAGTCGGATCAGAGATTGGATCGCCTTGCTCGATATATCCATATGCCGTCGCTGGAAAAGTTGGAGGAATTGAAAAAGTCACGATGCGACTTGGATCTGCTTCGACGAGCCGAAATCCAAGATCGACCTTCTGCGCAAACACAGATTGCGGCTCGATGATGTGATCGCTTGTCAGGACAGCGAAGATTGCATCGGGGTCGCGCGCAGCCAACACCGCCGCAGCGAAACCAACCGCATTGAGCGTGTCACGCCCAACAGGTTCTCCAAGAAAATTATTCTGCGTGAGGCCTTCTATTGCAGCCATCACATCCTTTGCATAACTGCGAGATGCGCAGACCAATCTGCGATCCTTCGTCACCAAGCCTTCGAATCTCTCTCCGCTGATTTGCAGCAGTGACTTTCTTTTCTTCTCATTCTTATCCCCGCTCTCAATAAAAGGGATCAACTGCTTCGGCCGGCTCGTTCGACTCATCGGCCAAAGTCGCGTGCCAGATCCACCAGCCATAATCATTGCATATCGATGATCCTGCGTCATCGTGTCATTCCCTTGGATGCAAGCGCAGCTGAGACAAGCGTGTTCGCGGTCGTCAAGTCAGGCTCGCGCTCGAGCGCAAGATCAATCAATGCACGCGCATCAATTCGGCTCTCGCCAAGTTGCACCAATACATTCATCGCATCCATCATTGCGGATGCGTTTAGTGTCTCTTTCGCAGTGGTCTGACTCGCCACGGCTGACTTTGGTTCACCTTTGCGCGTTGGAGATTTGGAAGTGGAACTTGTCGATGCAGCCTTCGCATACGAATCCATCTTGTCGCGAAGTTCCAACACCATCGTCTCTGCAGTCTTGCGCCCAATTTCTGGCAGACTCATTAGGAGCGCAAGGTCTTTCATCACGATCGCTTCGGCCACTCGCGCAAATGGAATTGTCAACGCGCGCAAAGCGCGTCGCACGCCGATGCCTTTGACTGTGGTGATCAATTCGAAAAACGCACGATCTTTCGATGATTGAAATCCGATCAGCTTCGGCCAGAAACTGGAACCTTGGCCTTGTGATTCTAAATAGTGCAATGTGTGAAAAGTTATGCGACTGCCGATGCGGGAATACAACTCTGGAATATCTGCAGCAGGGACTGCAACTTCATATGCAATATCTCCAACGACAACGAGAGCCGCTGTCTCTTCCACCGATTCGAGAATGCCTTCGATGCGATTGATCATTGCTGCTTGCGAGTTTATCCGCTTGCGATCTGCTCGCTGCGTCCTTTGTCATCACTCTCTACAGTCGCGCCAAGCGCCGCGCCCATTTGGATCCGCACTTTCAGCGTCCATGCAGATTCCTCGCCAGCCTCAGGCGGTGGCACGACTGCCATCAAACGCACGCGCGCGCGACTTCTGCGAAAAAGACTCCAGAATGGATTTCCACAAGGGGGAATTCCGTCAAGTAAGAAAACCGCGACGGGAGTTTTTGTTCGGGCAGCGATCATCGCAAGCCCAGGATGAAAAAGTTGTATTCGCCCATGTGGACGTGCGATTCTCCCTTCTGGGAAAATTCCCACGGTCCCACCACTCGCCAAATGGCGAAACGCCTCTCGTAAAGCTGCTGAACCACCAGATTCTTCGACAGGGATGATTTTCAGTCGCCGCCAAAAGCGGTTCAACAAGGGGATCATCATCTGCCGCTCCATCATCCAGCGAATTGGACGAGGGCAATACACCTGCAAAAGAACTGGATCCAAGCCAGAAACATGGTTTGATGCAACGATCAGCCCGCCGCTTGGAAGCACATCGGCCAAACTATCGCAATTCAAAGGCGCACCCTCCCAGTGCGATCGGTGAAACCAACGCACATAAATACTGAGCATCGGGAGGATGTATCTCAGTACTCCTGAAAATCGTTCAGTTCGAAGGGTTGAATCATGCATATCAGTTTTGATTTCGCCGTTATATTGGGGGAGATTTGGACTGAAGACGGAATGAGGGTTGCAGAAAGATGATCAACGAATAGGACACGAATGCCTCGACGCGACGACATACAAACGATACTCATCATTGGCTCAGGACCGATTGTCATCGGTCAAGGGTGCGAATTCGACTATTCAGGAACGCAAGCATGCAAAGCTCTGCGGGAGGAAGGGTATCGCGTGGTGCTGGTCAATTCGAATCCTGCAACGATTATGACCGATCCCGCTTTGAGCGATCGAACATATATCGAACCGATCACGCCAGAAGCAGTCGAGAGAATTTTCGCCAAAGAGAAATCCCTTGGTCATCCAATTGATGCGGTCCTTCCAACCATTGGCGGACAGACCGCGTTGAACTGCGCGTGCGTGCTGCACGACCGTGGCATTCTTGAAAAGTATGGCGTCGAAATGATCGGTGCATCACGCGAGGCGATTCGCCGCGCGGAAGATCGCGAAGCGTTTCGCGAAATTGTTCGACGACTTGGATTGCATCAACCTCATTCGAAGACCGTCACAAACATCGAAGACGCGCGTGTATTTCTGGAAGAGATTGGCTTGCCAGCGATCATTCGTCCCGCGTTCACACTTGGCGGTAGCGGTGGTGGCATCGCATACAACTTGGAAGAATTCGAGGACATCATTCGTCGCGGACTGTCCGCCAGCATGATTGGTCAAGTGCTCATCGACCAAAGCGCACTTGGATGGAAGGAATATGAGCTTGAAGTCGTCCGCGATCACAAAGATAATTGCATCGTTGTTTGTTCTATCGAAAATATCGACGCGATGGGCGTGCACACGGGCGATTCGATCACGGTCGCGCCGATTCAGACACTGACTGACCGCGAATATCAAAGGATGCGCGACGCATCCTTCGCAATCATGCGATCGGTCGGCGTTGATACGGGCGGATCCAACGTGCAATTCGCAATCAATCCTGCGAATGGCCAGATGGTTGTTGTCGAGATGAACCCGCGCGTTTCGCGATCATCTGCGCTCGCGTCAAAGGCGACAGGATTTCCTATCGCGCGCATCGCTGCAAAATTGGCGGTGGGATATTCGCTCGACGAATTGCGCAACGACATCACAGGGTCGACAAGCGCATGCTTCGAGCCATCGATCGATTATGTCGTGGTGAAGATGCCGCGGTGGACATTCGAAAAATTCCCTGAAGCCGACGAAACGCTGACCACGCAAATGAAGAGCGTGGGCGAGGCGATGTCGATCGGCCGCACATTCAAAGAGGCGTTGCAAAAAGCAATTCGCTCGATGGAAGTGAAGCGATTTGGATTCGGACTCGATGCGAATGACAAGTGGCTTGCAGGTCGTCGAGCAGAGAAACATGAATTGGCGGACGGATCACTTCCAGTCTGGCCGATTCCCGAAGAACTTTTGCGCCGCAAGTTGACGGTGCCAAGTCAGGGGCGACTGTATTTTGTTCGGTATGCATTGAAGATGGGATGGACCATCGAACAAGTTGCGCAATCAACTGGATATGACAGATGGTTCGTCGATCAGCTCAAACAACTTGTGGAGTTCGAAGATGTTCTTTGCGCGGTCGATCGATTGGAAGATCTTCCCGCAGACTCGCTTCGCCGAGCAAAGCAATTCGGATATTCCGATGCGCAGTTGGCATTCCTCTATATGGGCAGCATCTCGACGAAAAACATTCTCGCTGTGCGCGCACATCGCAAGCGATTGAAAGTTGAACCCGTCTTTAAATTGGTCGATACATGCGCAGCAGAATTTGAAGCCGTCACTCCATACTTCTATTCCACATATGAAACGCCTGTATTCAACGCTGGAATCCCCGTTGTCGATGACGAAATTCGAATCTCGCCTCGCCCGAAGATCATCATTCTTGGCGGCGGTCCAAATCGAATCGGTCAAGGAATCGAATTCGATTATTGCTGCTGCCAAGCCGCATTCGCCTGCGCTGATATGGGCTTTGAGAGCGTGATGATCAACTCGAATCCTGAAACGGTCTCAACCGATTATGACACGAGCGATCTTCTCTTCTTCGAACCACTCACGCTCGAAGATGTGCTGAATGTGATTGAACGGCTGAATGGCGGCGGAGTCGACGTGAAGAATCGCTCAGGTGGAGTTGCGGGTGTGATCGTGCAATTCGGCGGACAAACTCCGCTCAATCTTGCGCACGGACTTCACGCCGCTGGAGTACCGCTGATCGGCACGGGCATCGACTCGATCGACTTGGCCGAAGATCGTGATCGATTCAAGGCGATGCTGGAAGAACTCGGAATGAATCAACCGCCAAGTGGAATTGCGCGCAGTTTGAACGACGCGCTGCAAATCGCGCAGCGCATCGGATATCCCGTGCTTGTCCGTCCGTCGTATGTTCTTGGTGGTCGCGGTATGGAAACATGCTTCGATGAAACGAGCTTGAAGCGATATATGTCCGAAGCGGTTGATATCAGCGAACTCGCTGATCGTCCGATTCTCATCGATCGTTTTCTTTCTGATGCAATCGAAATCGATGTCGATGTTGTTTCTGATTTCATTCCAAACGAAGAAAGTCGATCGTCTGCGATCACACTTCACGCCAGCGAATCCAGAGCCGTGGTCTGTGGCGTCATGGAACATATCGAAGAAGCCGGCATTCATTCGGGCGATTCGACATGCACAATTCCACCCTATTCCCTGCCGAAATCGATGGTTGATCGAGTTGCCACTCAAGCGCGCGCACTCGCCAAGCGACTGAAGGTGCGCGGATTGATGAATGTGCAGATGGCATGCAAGGACGACGTGCTGTACATCTTGGAAGTCAATCCTCGTGCTTCACGAACCGCACCATTTGTCAGCAAGGCAAAGGGAGTTTCGTGGGCACGCGTTGCTGCGAAGGTGATGATGGGAGCATCCTTGGATCAATTGAATATTCACGAAACCGCAGATGCAAATTTCTTCTCAGTGAAAGAATCAGTTTTCCCATTCGCGAAATTTCCAGGCGTTGATGTGATCCTCGGTCCAGAAATGCGCTCGACTGGCGAGGTGATGGGCGCGGATCGTTCTCTCCCCGTCGCATTCGCTAAGGCGCAGATGGCAGCGGGTGTGATGCTGCCGACAAGCGGTAAGGTTTTCCTTTCAGTGCGCGAAAGCGACAAGCGCGCTGCGATCGATATCGCACGCAGTCTTATTGCAGCTGGGTTCACGCTCATTTGCAGTCGCGGAACGCACGAGTATCTCGCAAACAATGGCGTGAAATCAGAACTCGTGCCAAAGATTGCAGAAGGTCAACGACCAAACGTCCTGGATCTCATCCGCTCTGGCGAAATCGTGCTGATTATTAATACTCCCACTCGCAAGGGCGCGCACACAGATGAAGGTCGCATTCGCGCAGGTTCCGTGCGTTCTGGAACGCCGATCATGACGACAGTGGCAGGCGCTCGTGCAGCAGTTCAGGCAATTTCCGCCTTGCAAATCGGTGCGTGGGATGTCTGTGCAATTCAGGATTATTTCCCGCATCTCGCTCGGCCAGCTTTGCCTGTGGCCGCTCCAACAATGAACGTCTGATCGACACTTTTCGAAGCAACGCTAGACTTCGGTACTCATGAACAGCATCATTCCACTGACTGGCGGCATCCCCCAACTGATCGTTAATGTAATTGTCATCGTTGTGATGCTTCACGTGCTTCTTGGCGGCTGCGCATACGGCGTTATGTTGGAACGCAAACTGAGCGCGTGGATGCAAGATCGTGTTGGCCCGAATCGCGTTGGTCCCAAAGGATTACTGCAACCAATCGCTGACGGTTTGAAATTCATCATGAAGGAAGAGCACACTCCGCATGGTGCGGATGCAGTGCTGTTCACGCTTGGTCCAGGACTCACCATTATTCCTGCAATGGCCGCATTCGTCATAATCCCTTGGGGCGGAATTCTCGATCTCGGTTCGCTCCCTTCAGCGATCACATCTTTTCTTGGTATTGGTCCATCGCTTGTGAAAGTTGTCGGCGCAAATCTGAATGTCGGAGTGATCTATCTGATCGCCGTCACCAGTCTTGGCGTCTATGGAGTCGCGCTCGGCGGTTGGGCCAGTAACAGCAAGTTTTCATTTCTCGGCGGACTTCGCGCAAGTGCGCAAATGATTTCATATGAAATTCCGATGGGGCTTTGCCTGCTTTGTGTGATCTTGATCACTGGCTCACTAGAGCCTTACGCCATCATCACCCATCAACAGCAGTTCAGTTGGAATGTGGTTCAGCAACCTCTCGCTGCGATCCTCTTCTATACATGCATGTTGGCGGAATCGAATCGTGCGCCATTCGATCTTGCCGAAGCAGAGAGCGAATTAGTCGGTGGATTCCACACGGAATATTCGTCGATGCGCTTCGCAATGTTTTTCCTTGCAGAATATTTCCACGTCATCACAGGGTCGGCATTCTTCGCATTGCTTTTCCTCGGCGGATGGAGCGTGAATCCATTCGGCGGTCTCGTTCCTGCAAGTTGGAATTGGGATCTTCCGCTTGTTGGAGGAATCGGATTGATCATTCTGCAAATGGCAATCATGCTTGGAAAGACGGCATTTATGGTCTCTTTCACTATGGCAATTCGTTGGACTCTGCCGCGATTCCGCTTCGATCAACTGATGAAGCTCGCATGGCAGGGGATGATCCCCGTCTCGATTCTGCTCTTGGCATCTGCAGCAGTCATGACCTATTACGGCATCACGCAGTACATGTGGATTGCAACGGGCGGATGCTTGGCGATCATCTGGATTGCCTTTCCATTTATGCCCCGGCAAGAAAATCCAAATCGCCGCATTCCAATTATCGGCAGTCGGTTTTCGCCACTTCCAGACGAACGAGTGGTCACAGCATCAAGTCATCCCATCGCTCTCAACGATGCAGCGATTCCAGATCCTCGTCAAGGGACGATGTCCATCCACTGATCCGTGCGCCTTTCCTTCCTCGACATTCTGCGCTCGATCTTCGCCCTCGCACGATTGGCGTTGTCTTCGAAGTTTCGTATGCGCAGCAGATATTGGAAGTGGCGCGATGAAACTGCTTTCGGTTTGAACTCATCTTCGATCACGCGCGGCGCGCGTCTGCATGCGATGTTGGAGTATGGCGCGTGGGTCGCTCGCATGCGACACCTCACGCGCTGACTTGCGTTTTCCCATCATCATCGGTTACAGTTCGCTTGTGGCGTATTGCAGCGCCACATGACCGAACATCTTTTGTGTTTCTCTGCAGGCGCCGACCGAACTCCGACTCGACCGGCGCCTGCGTTTTTTTTCGCCTGCGCTTTTTCTTGAATCGGTGAATTCCGCTCAATCGGACATAGAATGCCAAGCGTGTCGAAAGTCAAAACCAGTTTCGTCTGCAACGAATGCGGCGCAATCTCTCCGCGTTGGGCGGGTCGTTGTGTGGAATGCGGAGCATGGGATTCGGTCGAACCATTTCAAGGAAGCGACACAGAAGGTGATGACTCATCTCGATCCGCTATCGATGGCGTTTCTCCATCCGCCGCGCCGATGGCGGAAATTTCACCACTCGAAGTTCCAAGATTGCCAACAGGCATCAGCGAATTTGATCGAACGCTCGGAGGTGGATTGGTTCCAGGCAGCGCGGTCTTGGTGGGAGGCGATCCTGGAATTGGCAAAAGCACACTTCTTTTACAGGCGTTTTCCGCATTAGCGGCACGAGGCGAGCGTGTGCTTTATGCCAGCAGCGAAGAAAGCGCTCAGCAAGTCAAGTTGCGCGCGGAGCGAATTCTCGGCGAGATGACATCAGCAACTCGCGACGCAAATTTATTCCTCCTCGCAGAAAGTTCAGTTGCGCGAATCACCAACGAAGCACGCAGAGTTCGCGCATCGGTGCTTGCCATCGACAGCATTCAGCTCGTCCACAGACATGACGCAGATGCATTGCCAGGATCGATGACCCAACTTCGCAGATGTTGCATGGAACTCGTGCAATTCGCAAAGACAACCGGCACAGTCGTGATGATCGTCGGCCATGTCACAAAGGAGGGCGACCTCGCAGGACCAAAGCTGCTCGAACATCTTGTTGATGTCGTTCTCTCGTTCGAAGGTGATCGTCATCACGCATACCGCCTCGTTCGTGCAAGTAAGAATCGCTTTGGTTCGACTCACGAGATCGGACTCTTCGAAATGACTGGCGAAGGATTGGCCGAAGTCGACGAAAGTGCGCTCGCTGCGGCAAATGCAACGGATGCAAGACCAGGAACTGCAATTGTGCCCGTGATGGCAGGCAGTCGCGTGTTGCTCGCAGAAATTCAGGCACTTGCAGTTGCTGGATTTCTCGGCAGTGCCAAACGTAAAGCAAGTGGCATGGATAGTGGCAGACTCTCGATGATGATTGCAGTTCTTGAAAAACATGGTGGACTTCGACTCGCAGACCAAGATATTTACGCCAGCGTCGCCGGCGGTTTGCGAATCGTCGAGCCCGCTGCAGATCTGGGGGTTTGCTTATCGATCGCCGGCGCTCATTTGGCGCGCGCGCTTCCTCCCGCAACCGCAGTTCTTGGCGAAGTTGGTTTGTCAGGAGAAATTCGCCCAGTTCGAGCGCTCGACCAACGGGTCGCAGAAGCGATTCGCCGCGGTTGCTCCACTGTTCTTGTTCCAGCAGGTCAAACAGAATCAATCAGACGACATGGCAGTGCGATTGTTTCGATTCGCACCATTTCGCAGGCACTTGAACTATTATCACCAGTGGCTCGAATGAACTGATCGCTCTGTTAATACATCATGTCAGACTTCCTCACGATCGCGGGTATGCCCCGCCAAGAATTATTGCGGCTGATCGCTGCGACACAAAAAAATGTTCCAATTGCCGAGGGGCGATCACCCAATCGAACATCGCTCAACGGCCGAGTGATTGCAAACTTATTTTTCGAAGATTCGACTCGCACACGTTGCAGTTTTGAGACCGCAGTGCATCGCCTCGGCGGACAAGTTTTCAATCTGACACCAAGCGGATCAAGCATCAGCAAGGGGGAATCACTGGTCGACACGGCTCGCAACATCGAATGCATGGGAGTTGCGGCAATCGTTGTTCGATGCGCAGTATCAGGCGGAGCGAAAATGGTTGCGGATGGAGTGAAGTGCCCAGTCATCAACGCTGGCGATGGACGACACGAACATCCAACGCAGGCAATTTTGGATGTTTCCACTTTGATCGAGGAATTCGGTTCTGTGGAAGACCGAACGGTTGCGATCGTCGGTGACATCACCAACAGTCGAGTTGCTCGATCGGTCACGCACGCACTTTCAACATTGGGCGCGCATGTGCGCTTGGTCGGCCCGCCCACGCTGGTCTCGAAATCATTTGAGCGAATTACGCAAGGTCCGGGGACTGTTTCGACGATAAGTAATTTAGATTCTGCCCTCGATGGGGTCGATGCTGTCATGATGTTGCGCGTTCAATTCGAGCGCGCCGCAGGAGGAGCCGTTTCCAGTGATTATCGCCAGATGTTCGGGCTTACACCGCAGCGAATCGCAAAGCTCGCCCCGCACGTCATCATCTTGCATCCTGGACCGATGAACCGAGGGATTGAAATTGACGATCGAGTTGCCGATGATCCCCAGCGAAGCCGAATTCTTCGTCAAGTCACCCATGGTGTCGCCGCTCGGATGGCAGTATTGGAAATGGTTTTGTCTGATTTCAGTTCAGAAAAGTCCGTTGGGACAACAACCATTTCAACGGCTGGAAACCGCGTTGAAGTCTGATGCATTGATGGTCGATTCTTTGAAATCGCTTTTGAACCCAGCACGATCTTTCTCGCTATTCTCTTACCTTGAGTTTCGAAACGCATTGACTGAATTGATTTCAAGCTGATTTTTACCCCTATGTATCCCACTACCAACGAACGGATCAACCCGAATCGCCGAATAGTTTCGTGCGTGGCAATTGTTGCGTTGCTCTTCGCCGTTGGTTGCGAGTCAGATTCGTATATGAACCCAAGCGTTACTGGCTATTACGAAAATACGCCAACAACAATGCCGGTCCTAGATCGAATTGATGTGATCGAAGCGCCAGAAGTGCCACTTGGAGTGACTGGTCCTCCAGAGGCTCAGGACCTGATCGCCAACACACTCCAATATCGTCTGGCTGCTGGCGACGAAGTTGGAGTCGAAATCTACGAATTGATTACTGTTGGTCGAACAGAATCTGCACTTCGTATTATCGATCAAGGCGGATACATTCGTCTGCCAACGATCAATGAAGTGAAGGCCGCTGGACTGACCTTGGAAGAGTTGCGCGAGGCCATCCGAGCGAAGTTGGAAGCATTTATTAAAAACCCAACCGTGACTGTTGATATACAGAAGGGTCGAAGTTTTGAATTCACGATTCAGGGCGCGATTCAGAATGCAGGAATCTTCGCCCTCAACAAACCAAATTTTCGACTGACGAATGCCATCGCTTTGGCTGGTGGCGCAGATGTCGTTGCCGAACGCGTGCTTGTTGTGCGTGCGATGGCAACGGAAGAAGAAGTGCAGGGCGCCGCATCCACGGACTCAGCAGCAAACCCTTCAGGTGCGACAACACAGACAACAGATGGATCTGTTGCCACAAATCCCTCAAATACAGGGCAATCCACGACGACTTCAACGCCAGCATCTTCTGCCGGAACGACCGCGGCACCAGTCGATATCGAATCGCTGATCAATAAATTGAGCGAAGGCGAATCCGCGCCAACTCCCGCACCAACTCCCGCGCCGACTCCAGCGCCAACTCCGTCGCCAACTCCTGCGCCAACTCCCGCGCCAACTCCCGCGCCAACTCCTGCGCCAACTGGAGGCGGACTCGAACCAGTACCTGCAATTGAACCTGCGCCAGCACCAGCGCCTCCAGCACCAAGTCCAGGCGCAGTAAGTGGAATGCAAGCTCCGCCGCTTGTTGACATAGATACCCTCGAACCTATTTCTGTCGCTGATGCACCCAATGTCAACTCGCAGAACGCAACTCAACAGACACCAGCGTCACAACTTTCCAACGAAGGTGATTCATTCATCTTTGATGTGAACAGTCAACAGTGGGTTCGACTTCGCGGAACAAACATTCCCAAGCAGCCAGAAATTATTTCAGCCCCAACGAAGACATCTGCAACCGGTTCCGCTATCACAGGAGACGCGGCGAAAATGGGCGATGGTTCGAGTGTGAAGGTGAAAGATCCGCGATCAATTTTCAAGACTCGAATTATTGAAGTCGACTATGACCGACTTGTCCGAGGAGATCCTTCGCAGAACGTGGTCGTCCGACCAGGTGATGAAATTTATTTGCAGTTTCCTCCCATTGGCGTTGTCTACATTGACGGAGAAATCAGCCGACCTGGAGTTTTCCAATTGCCTTCGTACGGTCGCCTGACTCTCAGCCGCCTCGTTGCTGCTGCTGGCGGATTGACCGAAATCGCAATTCCAGAACGAGTTGACTTGGTGCGGCGCCTTCCAGGTGGAAGAGAAGCGGCAATTCGGGTCAATTTGGGCGCAATCCGCAATATGTCGGAGCCGGACATCATCCTGAAGAAGGACGATCATGTGATTATCGGAACCAACTTCTGGGCAACTCCACTGGCTGTTTTCCGCAATGGTCTGCGAATGACTTATGGCTTCGGCTTTTTATTGGACAGAAATTGGGGTAATGACGTCTTCGGTCCACCGCCTGACAATCTCAGTATCAGTAGATGATTTGAAGATATTTATTACAGTTTGGCTGCAAGAAGGCTTATGAAACTGCCGAACTATTGCAGAGCAAAATCTGTAAACCTCAGTTCTATGTCACGTCTGAATGTCACAATAGTGAAACCAAATTGTCTGTCACCATAAGCCAATCTAAATTTTCAAAACCCGCCGACGCACATGGGGAGGTCGCTTTATCGAATGCGACGCTCATCATCGCGGGAGGCATTCTGCTCGCACTCATTTGCGTGGTCTTCTTCGATTTTTTCCAAAGGCAATTTTTATTCGCGTGGACTCAGCCAAGTGACTGGGGGCACACACTGCTGATCCCAGTGATCTCTGGATATTTCATCTGGTTGCGACGCTCAGAATTGAGTCGACTCCAGCCATTCAAACAATGCTGGTGGGGATTGATGCCGATCACGCTGGGTGTCGGTTGGTACATAGTTTGTGTGTTTGGTCCAAAGCCTTTGTTCCACCACAACATTATGTCGGCAGGAATCGCTTTGTCATTATTTGGGACTGCGTGGTTGCTCTTCGGAACAGCCGCGATGCGCTGGCTCTGGTTTCCAATTGCTTTTACCTGTGTCTTTGCACAGACGCTCTCCGAAGTCTTGTTGAACAAAGTCACCTTTCAGATGCAGGATATTGCGGCATATGGCGCTCATTTCTTGCTGACTGTGATTGGAACCGAAGTCGACCGCAATGGAAATACCTTGACGGTTTGGTCGGACGGCGTCGCTCATCCGCTGAATGTTGCCGAAGCTTGTTCAGGAATGCGAATGCTTGTCGCCTTTTTGGCCCTTGGAGTTTTTCTTGCGTACACGAATCTGAAGGGTTGGTGGCAGAGGTCCCTCCTTGTTCTGTGTGGCGTGCCGATTGCCATACTCGTCAACATGATTCGCATCGCTTCGATGGGAATTTTGACGCAATATGATCAAAACTTTGTTGACGGCGAATTTCACGAACTGGTTGGAGTTCTTTGGATGTTGCCTGCACTCTTTCTTTATATGGGAACACTTTGGGTGATCCGCAATCTCATAGTCGATGAGACTGAGGTGAAACATGCGGTTTAAGCCAAGTATCCGAGTGGCATTCGCTTCCGTCGTCATCGTTCTCATCTCATCCGCGGTTGGTTTTCGCGCGAGTGTGTCGGCGCTCAATCTTTACCTTCGCAAAGAGTCTGTGCCACTACGAGAATCTCTCGACACAATCCCAATGAAACTCGGTCGGTGGAAGCGCGTCGGAACCGATTCGCGTCTCGGTGAGGCGATGGTCGAAAGTCTTGGAACCCGTTTCTATTTGGATCGACACTATGCAATCGACGGTAACCCCGCTAATGGAGTCATGACATTACACATCGCCTATTACACGGGCATGGTCGATGCGGTTCCACACGTGCCTGAGCGTTGCTGGGGAGCAGCGGGTTTGGTCATGATCTCTCAACCCTCAATGCGAGCCATTCCAGTCGATCAATCAAAGTGGGATTTGGTTTCTGGCCCAAAGAATATGGCGACGGGAGCGATTTATCCGTCGGCGCCAGTTGTTGATCCCGTGACTCGGCGCGAGGAAACAGTCTTCTTGCCAATCGGTGAGACCGAAATGTCGGTCACAGTCTTTCAGGACGAATCCAACCCCAAGTTTCGCTTGGTTGGAGGCTATTTATTTATCGCAAACGCTCGTTTTACATCATCGACGAATGTCGTCAAGACCTATGCATTCGACCTCTCAAGCCGTTATTCGTATTACTGTAAAGTTCAGTGTTCAATGCTTGTAAATGACAGTGAGCAGGCTGTCGAAAAATGGTCAGAACTGACCGCAGATCTTCTCTCTGAATTGCTCCCGACACTCATGCGGCGATTGCCCGACTGGACTCTGATCGAAGCCTCGCAATCCAAGGAAAAATAATCAATGTCAACACCATCAAATAAATCAAAGATAAATAAAAAGTTCATCATGCTTGTTGGCGGGTTTCTTTTGTTCTCTGCTGTCGTTCTTGGGGGCATCTTCTATTGGTCCTACAGCGCAGCGCCAGAACGAAATGTCAAGTTGGGCGACGAACTTGTTGTCACGGCGAAGGCAGCAGAAGCGGCCGGGAATGCGGATGAGGCTTATAAAAAGTACCAAGAGGCGATCGGACGATATGGCCGAGCCATAAGTAAGAAGCCAAACAATTTGGTGTACATACAGAAAATAATCGACGCAATCGATCTTATGACGCCAAAGACTTCTGGTGATGCACAGGAGCTCTATCAAAATCGAGAAGCGTATTTGCAACGGCGTACTCGCTCCGCCCCAGAAAATGGAGAAGTTTGGTTGCAACTCATCAATTCTCTCAGCGAGCGTGCTTTGTTATTTAACCAATCTGACTTGTGGAAGAGAGTCGCCGAAGTATGCGACGACGCCATGGACAGACTTCCGCCGAGCAGCCCGCAGTTTGCCCTGATTCAAAGCACGGGTATTTGTGCCGAATTAAATCGAGGCGAAATTTTAACGCTCTCTGAACGCGAGGCTGCGGAAACAGCTGCAGAAACCTTTCTGAAAAAATTTCCACAAGACGAGAATGTTTGGGCAAGTCTCCTTCGTGCGATCGCATTTGATGTGCAGAGTCTCACGACAGCAAGTCGAACGACTGAAGCAAAAGAGCGCGACGCCAAATTCAACGAATTGCTCGTTCAGGCAAAGTCGAATATTCCCGTCGGCGCCGATATCAGTATTTCAGAATTGCAATATCTTCTTTTGCAGAAAAGAAATCAAAATCCACTCGCCACGCCAAAATCCATTCTGACTGTTCTCGATCCTCTGCTGTGGAAAGGTGGGAACCGAGAGTCGCCCGAGTTTGGAACATGCACAAAACTTGCGGGGAATAAATTGGTCGATCTTTCAACGATCGCAACTTCGTTGAAAGACCCGATCGCCCTTGAGCGTTCGATTGAGGCATTGCAAAATTATTGTGATCGGGTTCAGAATTCGCAAACCGAATTCAATGCAATTGGAAGACTTCAAGTGGCTGCAGAACAATTTGATAAAGCTCAAGCAACTTTCGAAAAATTGCTCGCTATGCCAGCGCCCAAAGTTTCGATGTTGGCTGCATTCGTAGATGAAGTGAAAGCGAATGCACTTGAAGAAATATTCGGCATCGAGTTTTCACGGTGGGAAACTTCTGTTGTTCCTGCAGAAAAAGCGGCTGCTTTAGCGAAAGCCCAGGCCGTTCGAGATCGACTCTCCAAAGTGATTTCTGGTCGTGACACTGAACTATCTCTGCTTCGTCTTGATGCAAAGCTTGCCTTTGCGCGCGGCGACTATTTGACAACCGTGACGAAGCTTGAGGAGATTTTTGCCAAGCAGAAGAATGTTCCAGCCGATCTGTATTACCTCTCGGTCGTCAGCTTGAATGCTCGGGGTGAGCAGGGCGCAGCGCTCACAAAGATAACTCAAGCTCTCGATCAATATCCGCAGGTCGGACAGTTTTATCTCATACGTGCAGGAATCGAAGCGAGACTCGGTCGTCTGATGGATGCAAAGCGTACGATTACAAATTTGCTCGTACGCGAACCAGAGAATGCCGAAGGTCTGAGATTTATGGCGGAATTGAAGAAAGTTCCAGGCGACGGCACAGTCAATGTGACCGATCCGATTGTCAAGATTATGGGCGATGCCGAATTGTCGGCCAACGAAGGGCAGGTCGAAGTTGCTGTGCAGCAAATTCGAGACGCAATGGTCACGTATCCAAAGGAAGTACGTCTCCAGCAGATCTTGTGTCAGTGGTTGCTCTTTCTAGGGAAAACAAAAGAAGCAGAGGATGCTGTGACGCAGTATTTGGTGGACTCCCCAAATGATCCAACTCTGAAGCAGTTGCAAATTCTTTCGACGATTCCATCTCCTTTGGCTCGTATCAATGCGTTTCTCAACCAAGCGAAGCCCGACGGGACTTTCGCGTCAGAAAATGAAAAGGCTGTTGCACTCGTATTGGCTCTCACAAATTTACGCGACAGCTTGAAGCAGCGTCTTGAAACAGCAAGCGCCGAGAAAAAGCCTGCGATTGCAGCCGAGCTCGCCGAAGTCACGCCGGCAGCGAAGACGGCTCTCGCAAAGGCGATGGAATTGGCTCCTGGAGATATTACTTTGTTGGACAAACTCTATGCCGAGTCAATCGCGGATAAGAATCCAGAACTTGCTGAACAGCTCGTTGTATTGGCAGAAAAGAATTGCAAGGATCCAACAATTGCAGTTCTTCTTCGAGGTCGAATCGCACTGGAAAAAAATGATACGGTCAAGGCAGCGGAGTTATTCGAACAGGCCGCTCTGATGCCCGGCGCATCCGCTGCAGCATTTCGATTGTTGGGTATTGCTCGTGAGAAAAATGGCGATGTGGAGGGTGCAACAGAAGCGTTTGCAACTTCATATGAGCGCCGCCCGAACGATCTCACGACAATCCAACTCTACACAGCGAATTTGGTTCGCGCAGGCAAGATGCAAAAAGTGCGTGAAGTGATGCGAAGCGCAATGCTCGCAATGCCAGAGTCGCCAACCCTTCGAAACGCCTTCTTCGATCTCGAAGCGACCTATGGCAATATTGCAGACAGCATTCTCGAACGAAAGCGGATGTATGCGATGCGCCCATCGGACACTGATAATGCGCGACAACTCATGAAGCTTCTTATTGAATCGCCTCCAAGCAGAGATGTCATTTTCAATAATGACGGCTCTCCCAGATTTTCTCAAGTTGCGTGGGATGCTATGGGGAAGGAACGGCAAGATCAGGAACTTCAGAGTATTGCGCTTCAACATGAAGTCGAATCGAAACTCTTGTATGACTCATTGTTGAAGCTCAACCCGAACGATCATCTTTCGACTCGGATTTACGCAGCCGCAATGCAACGCGCTGGGAAAGGCACAGAAGCGGAAGCCCTTCTTCTCGCCTCGGCGCAGAAGGCGGCCGGTGTTGATGCTTGGAAATCTTGGGTGGAATTGGGCGAGTTGCAATTGGCAGCGAACCGTACGGCTCAAGCGGATGCAAACTTTAAGCGCGCGGTTGAACTTGACACGAGCACATCTTCGGACGCTTCGCGGATCATTGGCAGGATTTGGATTGATCGCCGCGAACCAAAACTTGCCCGCCAAGTCTTCGAAGAGGCATTTGCCAAACATCCGGATCTCGAATTGGCTCGAAATATTTCCGCTCTTCGTTTAGAAATGAGGGATTTTGTTGGATCTCGCGCTATGAGCACGGAAGTCGCGAAACTGTCCGGCGGAGTTGCAACCTTTGGCGACAAATTACTGTCGGCAGATATTTCCAACGCCGAATTAGAAGATTCGTATTCCAAATCAACCCCAGCAGAAACGAAGAGGATCTCCGAAGAATTTTTGAAGGCAATTGATGAGGCCATTCGACTTCAACCTTCAAGTCCATTGCCATTCATTGTAAGAGGTTCATCTTTTCAGCGGCAATTTCAGCGCAGTGGGGATATTGAATTCGCGCGAAAAGCGAAGTTAGATGTCCTGCGCGCAATCGAATTGCAGGGCAACTATTGGCCTGCTTTCAGATTACTTGCGTCGATTCAGATAGATGCCAACGATGTTTCAGGCTCCATACAGACCGTTCGGAAATTCATCGAGCAAAACCCTCGGACGGAAGAGGCGCGTCGAGCTTTAATTGCATATCAATTGACTTCAGGGGATTACCCAGGAGCAATTCAGACGGTCCAAGACATACTTTTGTTGGAGCCGAGAAATCCATTGTGGATTCGCACTCTTGCCGATACGCATATCGCAGCATCGCTTCGGTTGGAAGCAGCGAAAGATAACGAATTACTTTTCACCATCACCAAAGATCCGAATTATTTGATCCAATCCATTTTGCTTCGATCTTTGAATTCCCCACCTGATTTTGTTGGGATCCTTGCTGCTTTGAAACTCGCCCCAGAACTTGTTCCGACAACGCCTTTTTTCCAGATGATGGGTGCGACGGCAATCGCAGGTACGGCAATATCCGAGACGCAGAAAAACCAAGGAATCGTTCAATTGCGTGAGATGTATAAATTGGTCCAGCCAACGAAGGGAGGTTTGACTGATCCGTGGATTCTTGCAGCGCGAAGTCTCTTTCCGCCGGAGACCTCTCAGAGGTTGGAGCCTTTTGTCTTAGAAGCTTGCGCAAATAAACCCGATAGCCCTCTCTGCCGAGCGCTTGCGCAGGCATTCCTCGATGTTGGGACACCTGGAATTGCAAAGGCGCTGGAGTATTCCAAGCGAGCACTAGAGCTTGCTACAAATGATGATGAAAAATTCAATGCAATTCGAATCTTGGGCGGCGCAGAGTATAAAGCTGGAAACTTTGCCGAGGCCGCGAAGTGGTTTGAGCAATCGTTGGCAATTCGTCAGGACGATATGGCCGCAATTAATAACTTGGCATATATCGAAGCCAAGTTTCTCAATAAGATTCCGCAGGCGGTGGAAAGAGCGCGCAGTGCGTTCGCGACGAATCAATCGAGTGCAGACTTGATGGATACTCTTGGCTATTCCCTGATGAAGTCTGGACAACTTCCCGAGGCCGTGAACTTGATGAGGCGTTCGGCTCGGACTCAACCTACATCGATGGCGTATGCACATCTTGCAGAAGGGCAGTTGCTTTCTGGTCGAAAAGACGAGGCCCTCGGATCGCTCGAACGAGCCAAGGCACTTCGGCCAGATGCAGAAGCACAGGAACAAATCGATATGGTCACTCAGTCGCTTGATGCCGCACCTCGCGGCTGATTGGAAACAAAAAACACAATGCCACCAAATCCATCAACAGCTCCTTCTGCTTCAACCCCACCGCGAACCGCGAATCAAGCAAGTCGCCCAGCGACTCGAGTCGTCACGATTGATCCGATTCGTGTTCTTCGTCAAAAATGGAAATCGATCGTCATTTGGGCGATCGCGGGAGTCTTTTTCTCCGGCATTTTCTTTGTTGGATCCTTCTATTTGTATCCCATTTATAGTGGTCAAGTTGTCTTGCGATTGCGACCACAGTTGGGTGATGCCAAGCAGATTTTTGGCGAGGCCACCACACAGGAAGAAACTGTCGCTCGACTCGCACAAACTGAAGCGCAGCAGATGGTGATGCGCAGCGTCTTGGTAAACGCAGTCTCGAATAGAGACATACTCAAAACAAAGTGGCATGAATATTACCTTGATGAGAATAATCAGTTTGATACTGAAGCAGCCGTTGACGATCTGATTCGCGAAATTTCTTCTGGACATAGACGCGGAACGCAATTCTTCGCACTGTATTGGTCCGCGCATGCGCCTGGAGATATTCCAATTATCCTCAATTCAATTTCGGAGACATACCTTTCGGAATTGAAAGCAGAAAGCAGCCGAAAATTTATCGAGATCAAGTCTGTCTTCCTGAAGAAACAAGGCGAACTTGATTCGCAGATAGAAACATCAAAAGCAACAATTCGACGATTTATTGTGGAGTCGAGCATCCCATCATTTGCAGAGAACACGCAGCAATCACAGCAGGGTCTTCAAGAACTGCAAAAATTGATATCTGAGACGACTATGGATCTCAGTTTGGCGAAGTCGCAACGAGCCCAGATTGATGCAAAGTTGCAGGGGCGCCTCGAAGCGTCGCAGGATGATGTGCGTAAAGCTGAAGGAGATCCCGCACTTTTACAGTTGATGCGCGATATCAATGATCTCGCGATCAGTATGCAAAGCAAAAAGGCTCGATTCGGACCAATGCATCCTGAGGTTCGTTCTGGAGAGCAGACATTGGCGTCCGCATTAGCTCAGAAGGAGAAAGTTCTCGATGATATTGTCAAGCGAGATCTCAGTGGTCAATTCAAAACCATCTCCGATCGTCAGGGTGGTCTCGAAGATCTGCTGTTAAAACAGACAGCTGACTTTGACATCGAGCGAAAGCGAGTCGAGGAATTGGCATCTCGAATTTCTGATTTGGAAGCGATGAAAGATCGCCAAAAGCGAATGGAGGAAGAGCGAGGGATCATTGCCAACACCATCGGCGAACTCGATCTTGCGCGTGCTCGCGAAGATTCGATTCCAGTGGCAATTGCACAAAGAGCCTTGACCCCACGCGAAATTTCCTTCCCAAATTGGAAGGTCGTACTTCCAGGAGTTTGGTTCGCATTTGTTGCGTTTGGGATTGGTCTTATATTCCTTCGTGAATTCCTTGACCAAAGAGTTCGCTTCGCCAGCGAACTTGCTGGTTTGGCGAATGGAAAAGTTCTAGGCGTTATTCCAGATATGGCCGACGATGTATCCAAGCCAGCGAAGGCTGAATTCGTCGTGCGCGAATCGCCGCAGTCGATCTTGGCAGAGAATTATCGCCAAGTTTCAACCAACTTACTGAAATCGCTTTCAGATGATGTTGGGGGAATTGTTGGAGTTTTCTCGGCCATGCCGCAATCGGGAGTGACCACCATCATCTCCAATCTCGCATCGAGTGTGAAGGTTGTTGGCAAGCGAGTGTTAGTGATTGATACAAACTTCAGGAAGCCTGGAGTGGCTCGTATGTTCGGCGTCTCTGAAGACGCTTCAGGACTGAGCGACATGCTCGCTGGGAATGCAGAATTCAACAATGTGATTCAGACAACTTCTTATGGAGTTGACATCATCAATGCGGGGCAAGGTCGAATGATCGAACTCCTGAACACACCCAAGATGTCAGAAGTTATGGATATGGCGCGCCAAAAATATGACATCGTTTTCATCGACACCGCCCCAGCCGGCATTGCAGCTGAAGCGCTTGTCGTGGCGAATCGAGTCGATGCTTCAATTCTTGTTGTCCGCGCGATGCGCGACCAGCGAGGGCTTGTCACTCGACTTGTTGGCCAACTCTCAGCGCAAAAAGGCAAGTTTGTTGGCGCGATTTTGAATCGGCCCGAGCAGACTGCGGGTGGTTATTACCGCAAGAATTCACAAGTCATGGTTGGCTATGGATCATCGCCTACTAAAGCGACTCCTGCAGCAGGAACTGCCTGACATTATGTCGCCTCAGGAACTACTGCCACAGTTTGAAGCGCTTTCACCAGCCGTCGTACCTGTAAACAAAGTCTTGATTGATGCCGTGGAAATGTTGAATGTGTTCGCCCCTGTTTTTATAGCGGGTTTTCTTATTACTCTCGCGGCGACTCCCGTCGTTCGTCGTTTGGCGCTCATTGTGGGAGTTGTTGATATTCCAGACGCACATCGCAAACATCACAAAGCGCCAGTTGCATATCTCGGTGGACTGGCGGTCTTCATTGGTTTTATGGCAGCAATGCTTGTCAGTTCTATCGCTGTAGATGGCGAATCTGCAGATCTCGCCCCTGTGCCAATTTCAATTCTTGTTGGAGCGACCGCGATTGCGTTGACTGGTCTCGCCGATGATATTTGGAAGTGGGACGCTCGATTGAAAATTGCGGGGCAGCTTGTCGCGGCAGCAGCCTTGGCATATTCCAATATAGGAATCGGTGCAGTTACTGGTTTTCTTCAGCCGTTTTTTGGCCCTGCAAATCAAGAACTTTTCCATGTGGGATCCATGGTCATCCTCACTGGAACGCTTTATTACTGGGTGGGAACTGCATTCTTAGGATTCGTCATCATCGGCGGATGTAACGCAGCAAATTTGATTGACGGGCTCGATGGTCTGCTCACGGGCACGACTGCAATCATGTCTTCTGGATTCCTTGCAATCAGCTTGCTGCTCGCGTCGGCAGTGATGGTTGAAGATCCATCGACAAGTTTTGTTGGGGTTCGTGTTGCATTATCGCTGGCACTTCTTGGAACGATGCTGGGATTTCTTCCGTGGAACTTCAACCCCGCAGTTATTTTTCTGGGAGATTGCGGCAGTTTGCTGATTGGCTATCTCTGCGTCACAACAATTCTGCTCTTCGGCGAGCAGGGAGCGCCAAGTCTCGTGGTCGCCGGTTTCATTATCTTTGGATTGCCCATTACTGATACGACGCTGGCGATCATTCGACGCAAGGTTGCGGGCGTGCCAATGAGCACTCCCGATGCACAACACATTCATCATCAGATCAAACGACTCTTTGGATCAGTCAAGAAATCAGTCTTCGCGCTCTATGGAATCACACTCATCTTTAGTGTGATCGGTGTCGCGATCGCATCCGTGTTGCTCTTGACGGGAACCCGCGTCTTGGTTGTCTATTCCATCGGAATTGCTTTCTTTGGATTCGTCATCTCGGTCGCAGTGAAGATCGCCTTGATTCAACGGGCGCAGTCCGAACTTGCTGATCAAGAGTTGCAAACTGCAAAGGCAAGCGTTGCCGCAAGGCCGATTTCAGCTCCGAGTCCAGTCACGAGTTCGGACCAACCGACGTGATTGACGGCGATTCGGGTCACATCCCAGTTCTTTTGAACGACGTTCTGCAGTCGATTGCTCCCAAGCGTGGAGATTGCTTTGTCGACGCAACGGCTGGACGCGGAGGACACGCAAGTGCGATTGCCGCGGCAATCAATCCTGGTCGCATTCTTCTCTTGGATCGCGACAAGGAAAATCTTGCATATGCCGAATCTTGCGTTCGAGCCGCCGCTCCTGATTCGCATGTTGTTGCAGTCCATGGTGACTTTCGGCATGTCGCTGAAATCGCTAAAAAGCAGGGGATTTGTGCCAATATTCTTCTGGCAGATCTCGGCATCTCAAGCAACCAACTCGATCAAGCAGAACGCGGCTTCGGATTTCAGAAAGATGGGCCTCTTGATATGCGACTCGATCGTTCGTCTCCATACTCTGCTGCGGACATCGTTCGCGATCTTTCAGAGTCCGATATTGCCGACATGATTTTCAATCTTGGCGAAGATCCATTTGCAAGATTGATTGCTCGTAAAATTGCACAAAGTCGAGCGCAAGCGCCGATTATTACGACGGCGCATTTGGCTCGACTTGTGCGCGAGGCATATGGCTCGCGCGCCCGTGATTCCAGATTGCACCCTGCTACTCGGACCTTCATGGCCTTCAGGATCGCGGTCAACGACGAACTGAAAGCTTTGGAAGATCTTCTGAAGTCGATCGCTTCGGCGATTCGCTCCACGAGTGTTGGGTGGCTTTCTTCGGAAGCGCGGGTTGCGGTTATTTCCTTCCATTCATTGGAGGACCGTCAAGTTAAGCGAACATTCGTCAGCCTTGCGGACGAAGGACTCGTTCACAGGGTGAATCGAAAGCCATTGATCGCTGGTGATTCTGAAATCGCCGACAATTCAAGGGCAAGATCAGCAAAGCTTCGGACAGTCAGTCGTATCGCTCAATAATAATTCGCTCGCTCACTCGCTCGACAATCTCACCCAAGACAACAAGGACGTTGCAACAATGACACGTGAACACAAACTCGCCGTCGTACTCGGATTCGGACTCCTCCTCTTCGTAGGAATTCTTGTCTCGGATCATTTTTCCGCTTCACAGCGCCGCGGCTCAGCCGATCTTGCTGCCAACACAATTCGTGAAGTTCGACCTGCTCCGCCGGTTTCTATTCAAACGATTCAGGTCAACAATCGGGTTGGCATGAATGCTGGCGGCGGACAAATTGCAAATGGACAGATGCTTGCAAGTGGAGACACGGTCGCCATTCCAGCAGGTTTAATCCCAACGCCTGCTCCGCAAACTGCGGTAGTCGGAGTTCCTGCGGAGCTTTACACACTCAAGGATGGCGAGACACTTTATAAAATCTGCCAGACAAAATATGGAAATGGAAATCTGTGGAAGGAATTAGCGGACTTTAATAAAGCGGCGATTTCAAATCCAACCAAGCTTCGCAAGGGAACAACGATTCGCTTGCCATCAGCCAATGTGCTTCGAGGAGAAGCGACTCCAGTCGCAGTTGCACCGACTATGCCTGTGTCTGAAATTGTCGCACTGACGAATCCTGCTCAACAACAAGTTCAGCAACCAACGCAGCAACCAACAACAACGAGGGAGTATGTTGTTCAGAAAGGTGACACGCTTGGTTCAATCTCAACGCGTGAACTTGGAACAGCAAAGAAGTGGGAATTGATCTATGACGCAAATCGCGATCGACTGAAGAGCCCAACCGATCTCAAGATCGGTAAGCCACTGCGAATTCCCAATGACGGCTGATGTGGAATCCCTCCGTTGTTCGCTAAAATCACGGCAATTATCGTTGGAATCGGCATACTCGCGTGTGGCGTTTTAGCCCAGCGCCAGCAGCGATATGAACTTGCGCGTGACATCTCGCGTGCGCACTGGAGAATGCTAGAGCAAGAACGAACGCTCTGGTCACTTCGTGCAGAAATCGCGCGCAGAACTCGACCTGAAGAAATTCGAACGGCTGTCCAACGACTCGATCGAAGATGGCGCGCAATTCCATATCGCATCGAAGAACTCCCATCGGGTGTTCACGGTCAGGACGATGATCGTTCGACGCGCGTGGAGTTTGGAGGATGACTTTATCTTCGCGCATCCGCGGAATCTCTCGCGGAGTTGTGGTTGTGACGATTGTCGCACTCGGCGCGACTCTCTTGCGAACAGCCCAACTGAAAACAATTCCGCCATCGAAGTTGATTCCTGCAATGGGATCGAGAACCTCGACATCGACAGAACTTGCGGCGCGCGGCAGAATTCTCGATCGCCGCGGCAGGATTCTGGCGACAAGTGTTGTGGGATATCGACTCTTTGCAGATCCTGCGACGATATGGAAACGAGGCAATGACAAAATTCGCGAAGGTTTGAAGAGCGATCCGCAAGCATCTTTTCCCAGCGATCCATTCGCTGATGCCGCCGCATCGCTCTCGACCGTTTTGGGAAAATCCGCAGCAGATATCGAAGGGATCTTGCGCCTTCGTGCTGATGATCGCTATGTCGTGATTGATGGTGATCTCTCCGAACTCGAATTGGACGGCGTGAAAGGTCTCGACATCGAAGGAATCGGAATCGAATCGAAGCTTGTACGGGAATATCCACAGGGTTCTGTCGCGGCTCCCGTCATTGGCAAAGTTGGTTTCGAACAGAAGGGCCTCTCTGGAGCAGAACTCAGTTTCAATTCAAAGCTGTTGGCGAAGAATGGAAAACTGACTTTTCTTCGCGATGTTCAACGCAATGTTTTGCACATCGATGACGGCAATTTTATTCCAGCCGATGACGGCTCAGATGTGCGCCTCTCAATCGATGTCGTACTTCAAGATATTGCGGAGCGCCGTCTCGCGGAAGCTGTTCGAGAATACAACGCGGGCGGCGGGCGACTCGTAGCATTCGATCCGCAGACTGGTGATGTTCTGGCGATGGTCGACATACTTCGCTCGCGCGCGGGATGGAAGGAAATCACTACTGATCCTTCGCGCAAAATCGATCCCGCGCTTGGAAGGAATCGTTGTCTCACCGATCCGTTTGAACCAGGTTCGACTTTCAAGCCGTTTGTGTGGGAAACCGCAACTGAAATTGGAATCTTTTCACCGAAGTCCATTGTTCCCACGCCGAGCGCTGGCCCATATCGCACATCATTTGGACGCGCGATCCGTGATGTGAAGTACTACGGTCCAGTTCCGTGGAGGACAGTGCTTGTCAAGAGTCTCAACAGTGGAATGGCGATCGCTGGGGAGCGCATGTCGTTCGAGGACATGCAGCATAAAGTTGTAGAGCGTTTCGGATTTGGTCGCCTGACAAACCTTGGTGTTCCTGGAGAAACCACCGGCATCGTCACAACGCCAGCTGCGTGGTCCAAATACACGCAGACCTCGGTCGCAATGGGTCATGAAATTGGAGTCACGCCAGTTCAAATGGTCCGTGCATTCAGCTCATTCTGTAACGGAGGATGGATGCCGCAACCGCGGATTGCATTGCCAATCGGTCCTGATGGAAGAGTTCTGCCAACAGTTCAAACGCCAGTGATTCCTGCAAATATTGCACTCGAAACCAGATCAGCGATGGAAGGCGTCTTGACCGAAGGAACAGGACGAAAAGCGCAGAGTGCGCTCTATCGCATGTTCGGAAAATCTGGAACTGCTCAGCTGCCAAAACCAGCAGGGCAAGGCAAGGGATATTTCGAAGATCGCTACGTCGCAAATTTTATTGCGGGAGCGCCATTCGAAAATCCACGCATCGTCGTGCTCTGTGTGATTGATGATCCGGATAAAAACAAAGGACACTTTGGTGGATCGATCGCCGGTCCAGTCGTGCGAGATGTGATCGATGAATCGCTGCAATATCTTGGCGTCAAGCCAGATCAAATCGCATCTCGTCGCGCAGAGATTCTTTCGTCGGGTCAAGATTTACCAGTCGATGCGAAAGATCGTGTCGCAGCAGCGTTGATCTTCACAGATGTTGCTGGCAATGAAGATCTTGCAGCAGAATCTTCGCCCGATGCGCCTGGTGCTTCTCAAATCGCTGTCGTAGCGCAGTCGTTACCTGCACATCCAAAGTCACGATCAACTTCCGCAACGCACGCAGCCACGGGTTCTTCGAAGTCAAATGGGACGAAAAAGACCGGAAGTAAGGCGAGTGGTGTCAATCCATCAAGCAAAGCGAAGTCGAACTGATCAAGCTGGTTGCGAAAATTATTATTTCGAATCAGTTTTCCCAACGGGTGGTTTCGTCACACTCTCTCCAACTGCCACTGGCGTCTCCATTTCAGCCTTGGAATATGAAAGCATTCCAAGAATACGTGCGATGATTAATTGCTTATCGTTCAGCACTTTTGAAATGTCGGCGGGACATTGACCCGTCGTGGATCCAGCACTCCCAGCTTTTTTCGATTTCGCAAGAGCCTTTTCTGCTTGAGTCCGAGCAATAATTGCTTTCTTCGCACATTTCTCAAGAGCCTTTGATGTTGAAGCCAACCAACGCGGATTTTTTTGAAGCGCATCTGAAAGTTCTTGGCATGTCAGAGCAGCATTCTTTTGTGCTTGGAAGTAAGCAGTGCTTTGTTGAGCATTGAGCGTCTTTCCGCTCGCCATCAACTGAATACTGTCTGCTTGGATCTGGAATTCAGAGCCCAATCTCGTTGTTATCGCATCCAAATCAATCGTGATAACCGGCGGGGAGACCGATCGATTCGGCAGCGCTCCCCCAGTTGATCCATTGCTCGCTGGTGGAGATTGAGCAGCATCATTGTCGCCGCATCCCAGTCCAGGAGTAACACAACATGTCCCCAGAATCAGAACGAAAAGAGCCCTTCGCAGTGAATGAGAATTTGATTTCATGTGGTCAGTCTCCTTTGGATAAACAAGAACCGTTACACCCCAAGCAAGAGTCGCCCAGGATTTTCAATGCAATCTTTGACATGAACGAGGAAGCCGACGGCTTCAGATCCATCGATGATCCGATGATCGTATGAAAGCGCGAGATACATCATTGGGCGAAGTGCAATCTGTCCAGGATTATGAGGATCTTCAACTGCGCGTTTCTTAATTGTGTGCATCCCAAGAATTGCAGATTGGGGTGGATTCAATATCGGAGTTGACATCAGCGACCCATACACGCCGCCATTTGAGATCGTGAATGTTCCGCCAGTCATTTCATCGACCGTCAATTTCCCGTCGCGCGCTCGCAAGGCGAATGACTTGAGAGTCTTCTCGATTTCTGGAAGCGCCATCGCTTCTGCATTGCGAATCACGGGTACCACGAGTCCGCGTTCTGTTCCAACAGCAACGCCCACATCGACATAGTCATGGAATTCCATTTCGTCGCCAGCGAGATACGCATTCGCACGCGGATAGTGCTGCAGAGCAGAGACGCAAGAGCGAATAAAGAATCCCATGAACCCCAGACCAACGCCGTGGGTTTTCTCGAAATCTGCCTTGTGTTCTGTACGAAGTCGAATCACTTCGCTCATGTCCACTTCATTGAAGGTCGTCAACATCGCAGCGTTGTGTTGAGCGCTGACAAGTCGTTCCGCAATTCGCTGACGCAGGCGAGTCATCTTTTCGCGACGAATGCCTCGAGTCCCCGGCATGGCTTTCGGTACATGAGCGACATTGGCGGTGGCAGCAGGAGCAGCACCCCCACTTTTCGCCGCACCTTCAATATCAACTTTCATCACACGCCCAGATGGGCCGCTGCCTTCAAGCGCGCCGGCATCAATCCCTTTGTCAGCCGCCATTTTTTTCGCAACTCCCGAAATGCGCGTTGGTGAGTCGGTTGCAACTTTCGCCGCTGGAGTTACAACCACTACTGCTGCTGCTTTCGCGCTCTTTGCTGCGACGGCTCCTGCAGGTCGCGCTGCGGCTTCGTCAATATTTGCAACAAGTGTTCCAACTTTTTGTTCTGTTCCAGACTTGACGACCAATCGAATCGCGCCAGATGCAGGGGAGAGCAACTCGAGAGTCGCTTTGTCAGAATCAATTTCATTCAGCAATTCATCCTTTTCGACCCAATCGCCGTCGCTCTTGCGCCATGTTCCAAGAGTGACTTCTGTTATGGATTCGCCTGGACTTGGAACGACGACTTCAACCATGTGTGTTACCTCGCATTATCACTTCGCCTTTTCTATCTTTTGTTCGCAGCAGGCTTGCGCCCACTGGTTGCATTGCTTTGTTTCGCCTGACCATTTTGATTCTCGCCTTCATTTGGAAGAAGATCTGCCTTCGCAGAAATTGTTGCGTCTTCTTTTTTCTCCGTTGCCATAGATGGGAAGACTTGAACCAGCAGAGCATGCGCTTGTTTTTCGTGCGCCTTGGTCGAACCCACCGCCGGCGTCGCCGAATCTGGACGGCCGACATACTTTGGATTCACGCCAAACAAGTCCATCATCTGTGCTTGCACAAATCGATACGCGCCCATATTTCGCGGTTCTTCTTGGACCCAGTGCATCTCTGCACCACGGTACTTTTTCAAGATTGCTTCGACATCCTCGGCAGGAAACGGCGCAAGTTGTTCGATTCGCACAAATGCGCAGTTGTGATCTACGACAATTTCTCGCTGCACAACAAGTTCGTGGAAATATTTTCCCGTGCAGAAGTACACGCGAGAAATCAGCGGCGCCTTCTTCGCATCAGGGTCATCAATGACGCGCTGAAAATGTCCTTGAACGAAATCCGATCCAGCACTTTGCGCAGCAGGCAACCGCAGCATGCTCTTGGGCGTCATGACCACCAAGGGCTTGCGGAAATTACGCTTGAGCTGCCTGCGCAGAACATGAAAGAGTTGCGCGGTTGTCGATGGATAGACAGCTTCAAAATTATTACCCGCTGCCATTTGTAAAAAGCGTTCGAGTCGGGCGGAGGAATGCTCTGGTCCTTGGCCTTCATAGCCGTGAGGCAGAAGCAGAACGAGTCCCGCGGCACGGTTCCATTTGACTTCTCCGCTAGTCATAAATTGATCGAATATCACTTGAGCGCCGTTGGCAAAATCGCCGAACTGCGCTTCCCAGATCACAAGCGCATTTGGATCTGTCTGTGAATATCCCAATTCAAACCCGACAATCGCATTTTCCGTCAGAGGACTATTGCAAATTTCAAATTTCCCAAGATTTTCAAGTGGACTGAATCTGCCGCCAGTGTCCTGAGAAATGACAACAGCGTGTCGATGACTGAAAGTTCCGCGCTCAACATCTTGTCCGCTGATACGAACGGTCGAGCCATCCAAAAGTAGCGTTCCATACGCAAGGAGTTCTGCTGTTGCCCAGTCGATCTTCGCATCGGTGTCAATATGGGAGCGACCAGCAATCGTTCGAGCGATCGTTCGATGAGGCGTGATGTGATCTGGGATTGTTGATAGAACAGATCCGATCTTGACGAGAGTCGAAAGTGCGACGCCTGTTTCGACATTTTCGTTGTGATACGAATTTCCTAATTCCTTCCAACGCCCTTGAAATGCAGGGATTCCAGGGAAGACAGGCTTTGCCTTCACTGCAGTCTGCGCAGCATCCATTCGGTCGTAAATTTTCTTGACGATCCCTTCAGCATCTTCAGCCGAAAGAACTCCTTGCGAAATCAATCGATCTCGATACGTTGCAGCAACAGGAACATGCTCACGCACTCTGCGATACAGCAGCGGTTGCGTGAATGAAGGTTCGTCGGTTTCGTTATGCCCATTCTTGCGATAGCACCAGAGTTCGACGAGTGCATCGCGTCCAAACGCTTGTCGGAATTCAGTCGCAGTTTGCATCGCCCACACGCATGCTTCTGGATCATCGCCATTGACATGAAAAATAGGGACGTCATATGCCTTCGCCAAATCAGAGCAGTACTGACCGCCAAAAGTGTTCTCTGGATTCGTCGTGAATCCAACTTGGTTATTGATGATCACATGAAGCGCGCCGCCGACGTCATATCCAGTCAGCTTCATAAAGTTGAAGCACTCCGACACAGATCCTTGTCCAGGGAAAGACGAGTCGCCATGGACAAGCACAGGAACAACTTCTTTTCGCTCGCTGTCTTCGCGGAGATCTTGCTTTGCTCGCGTTCGTCCGAGCGCGATTCCGTTGACAAATTCCAAATGCGACGCATTGGATGATGCGGTCAGATGCACCATTCCAGATGCGGTCTTTCGATCAGAGCTATATCCCTGATGATATTTCACATCGCCGCCACCTTCAGAGAAACTTGCGGTCCATGTTTCTTCGAATTCAGTCAGCACTTGCTCATATTTCTTGCCAACGACATTCGTCAACAAGTTCACTCGGCCTCGGTGAGCGAATGCGAAACAGAACTCACGAGCGCCAAGTGTTGCGCCAGTTTCGATCAGTTGATCGAGCATCGGAATGATCGTGTCTGCACCTTCCAAACCAAAGCGTTTCTTGCCGACATATCGCATCGCTAAAAAAGATTCGAAAGCATCCGAATCGACGAGGCGTTGCAGAATGTGTCGTTGACGTTCTTGGCTGAAGTTTGGCTTGCCCCGAGATTGTTCGACGCGTCGTTGGATCCACTGACGTTGGTCAAGATTTGTGATGTGCACAAATTCAACGCCCGAATGTCCGCAGTATGTCTGCTCCAAAAGTGCAACGATGTCGCCGAGTGTTGTAGGCGATGCGATGGGCAACGAACCGGCGCTGAACGTAATTCCCAAGTGCTCATCGCCCAAACCAGCACTTTCAAGCGTCAAAACGTCTGGAAATGGCCGAGTTGTTCCAAGTGGATCAAGCTGCGAAGCAAGATGTCCAAATTCGCGATAGCGATGAATGAGAAGGTCGACTTTCCCTTGCGCTTGCCAATCAAATCCGCCATCCGTGGTGGTCGGTGAGGCATACGACGTTGCGCTCGCGGCCGATGCTGCAGTCGCTCCAGTCGTAACACCCTTTGGCGCAGGAGCTGGACGAGCAAGTCCAAGTTCAAATCCCGCAAAAAACTGGCGCCATGCTGGATCAACGGATTCGGGGTCGCGACTCCACTGAGCGAAGAGCGAGTCCACAAATGCGGCATCCCATCCGTTGATGGACTGCCTCGCAGGTGAGGAGGATTCTAATTTATCGTGGCCTTCGTTGGTCACGGGGATACTCCATACGGGTTGGTGTGAATCGATGAGAAGGCATCTTCTGGCCGACTTTTGATTGTAGCAGAGCGCTGAAAAAACCGCCTCTGTGCGCAGTGTTGATTCAGCCAAACCTTGCAGCTTTACAGCAGAGCCACTGGGTCGACATCAACCGCCATAATTTCGCCTGGGGTCAGAATCGCAAGAGTCCGACCCGCAGCGAGCAACTCTTGCAATTTGGCAGGCGTCTGAGCAAGAATCTCGATCTGGAATCGCCAGCGATCTGCGATACGCGCGATGGGGCAGGGTGCAGGATCGCGAATAATCACTGACTTTGCGGCGGGAATTCCAGCCAATTTCCCTCGGACTTGCTCCGCAATTCGCTCCGCTTCAGATTGTTGTTCGTGACGAATGATGACGCGTGCGAGGCGATGAACTGGGGGCAATCCATAACGCTCACGCACTTCCAATTCGCGCTGTGCAAAGCCGGGGAAATCTTGCCGCGCTGCAGCAAGAATCGGTTCAGCATCTGGCTGAAATGTTTGAATGATCGCTCGACCAGCCTGCGCACTTCTTCCGCAGCGGCCCGAGACTTGCGAAACTAATTGGAAAGTTCGTTCGCTCGCGCGAAAGTCAGGAAGGTTCAGCGCGGTATCAGCACTGATGACGCCGACGACCTGAACATTCGGGAAATCAAGCCCTTTTGCGATCATTTGCGTTCCCAACAACAGTCGAATTTCGCCGCGTGCAAATCGTCCAAGCGTTTCGTGAAAGTCACTGGCTTGCGTCATCGAATCGCTGTCGACTCGCGCGATGCCTCCGCGCGCGGCAAGATCTGGAAAGAGGCGTTCAAGTTCTTCCTCCACTCGTTGCGTGCCGAGGCCGAAAATCGTGACTGCTTTCGCGCATCGAGGGCAGCGACTCGGGACTTTTTGTTCTGCGTGACAATGATGGCAACGCGTAAATTTCAGCGTCTTTCCATCCCCAACATCGTGATGCACAACCATGCCCGCTTCGCAGTGCGAACACTGCATCATCCATCCACAATTCTGATCAGGGCACGCGATCCAATTTGCATATCCGCGCCGATTCAAGAGGATGATCGCTTGCCCTCCAGCGGCAAATCCTTGGCGCAGTGCGACCTCCAAAGTTGGACCAACAAGATGCACTCGGCGATCGCGCCGAAGCACTGTTTCCTTGCGGAAATCGACAATTTCCACGCGAGGTGTTGTCAATCCTGGCGCTCGATTTGGCAGTTGATGCAGTTGCGAAATTCCACGCTTCTTGGCGTTGAACCAACTTTCCAAACTCGGCGTCGCGCTGCCCAGGATGATTGGGCATGCAGACAATTGCGCTCTGCGAATCGCAACATCTCGTCCGTGATATCGCGGCGCTTGATCTTGTTTGTATGACTGATCGTGTTCTTCATCGACGATGATCAATCCAAGTTCACCATCCGCAATTGGCGCGAAGACAGCGCTGCGAGCACCGATGACAATCTTGGGACCAGTATGGGAAGCAACAATCCATTGTTCGTGCCGCTGCGCTGCAGTTAATCCCGAATGCAGAATCGCCATCCGATCATTGGGAAGACGCGCGACGATGCGACCACCAGTTTGCGGAGTCAATGAAATTTCTGGAACGAGATAGAGCACTGATCGACCAGCTGCAAGCACGCGTGCGGCCAATCTCAAATAGACCTCAGTCTTTCCAGAACCAGTCACGCCAAACAATAAATGCTGTGAAAAGCCAAGATTTAAAGCCTCGCCGACACTTTCGATCATCTTGCTTTGATCCGAAGTTGGTTCAGGCGCACGCGCCTCTTCGATGGTCGACGCGCGCCATTTCGCTTGCACTGAAGTTCGGTGCGTCACGTGCAGATGTCCACTCTTGATCAACGCCAAGATTGGCGCGCGAGTGCCAAGCGAACACGCAGCGCGTAATTCATCGATATCCACAGGTCGCTGGGATTGTGGAAGAAGAGCAACCGCATCCAGAACGGCTTGTCTCTTGGGATGCAATCGGCCTACTTTAGTTGTGGCTGATTCAGGCGGCGTGGCAATATCCACAGCGATCTTTTGAATCCGCCCAACTCCTTTTCGTACTGCACTTGGTGTGATCCCAGCGATTGTCACGCCGATCGGAGCGCAGTAGTACGAAGCGATCCACTGCGCCAATCGCACAACAACGCTGGGCATCGGATCGCTCGTGCGATCGATTTCGAGGATCGACTTCACCTGATCCACAGCAAATTTTTTGTCAAGCAACTCATCTCCACCGATTCCAACAACAACGCCATTTACTCGGGAATTGCTGCGCCCAAGCGGCACTGTCACATGATCGCCCAATGCCACACCGCCGATGCCTTTGACACCATCGAGCGCAATTGGAATGCGATATAAAAGTCCATCTGGATAGCGGTCAATTCCGCGCTCGACTGCGATCCGTGCGTATCGCGTCGTGTCGCTCGTCGTGGTCATCGCCCCGCGAGTTCGCCGCGATCGAGAAGTGCGGATCTTGATTGCGCTGTTCGCATCGTTTCTTCAGAAAGCGGAACGCGCGTTTCCATCAACTCGATAAAGCAGTCGAAGAGATAATCCGAATCATGTGGACCAGGCGAAGCTTCTGGGTGATATTGAACACTGAAAATCGGCTTGACCGTATGACGAAATCCGGCAACAGTGTGATCATTGAGATGAATGTGCGTTGGCTCACCGCCAACGTTGCGCAGTGATTCTTCGTCGACACAGAACCCATGATTCTGGCTGGTGATTTCGATTCGATCAGAAAGCAGATTTCGTACAGGCTGGTTCGATCCTCTGTGTCCAAACTTCAATTTGTATGTCTTTGCTCCAAGCGCTAATGCAAGCAATTGATGTCCAAGGCAAATCCCAAATGTGGGTATTTCCCCTGCAATTACGCGTAAAGTTCGCACTGTGGATTCCACTGCCGAAGGGTCGCCAGGCCCATTGGAGATGAACAACCCATCTGGTTTGAGCGCGCGAATTGCGTCGGGCGTGGCGTCATGAGGCAACGCATGCACAACGCAGTTTCGCTGAATCAAATTTCGATAAATATTTCTCTTCGCACCACAATCGATTGCGACGACGGTCAACGTTTTGCGCGCAACACGCATACAACTTTCGGTTCGAGGCGCCCAGTCACCCAGTGATTCTTCCCACCGCAATGCTTGCCGAGGACTGACCGCACTCGCAAGATCTTGACCCGCCATCGACGCAATTGATTTTGCAAGAGCAACCAATTCGTCGTCGCTGCGTGTTGCATCGCCGCAGAGCACACCATTCATCGATCCAGAATTTCGCAATTTTCTTACAAGCGCGCGCGTGTCGATCTCATGAATTCCTGGCACGTCGAATTTCGCCAGCCATCCAGACAAATCTTCGACCGAACGTTGGTTGGACCAGACGCGACTCAATTCGCGAACGACGAATCCGCTGACCGTTGGTCGCGCGCTTTCGATGTCGTCGGTGGTTATCCCATAATTTCCCACTTGGGTGGCAGTCAGAGCAAGAATCTGCCCTGTATAACTTGGGTCGGTGAGCGCTTCTTGATAACCGCTCATGGAAGTATTGAAGACGACTTCGCCAAGATTCATAACTCCAGTGCCAACTGCGCCGAATCCGACGCCTGCAAAGACGCTCCCGTCGGCAAGCGCGAGGCGACTTGGGTGCATTGCAGGCACAGAGGCGGCTTTGGAGTTGGGCATAAGGTCTAATCATAACGCCCCGCCGCTTGCGAATGCGAGCAATGCCGTTTACTCTTCCCCTTCGCCTTGAGGCGAGGCGATTCAAACTCGCCAGAGGCACGGCCGCCACACCACGTACGACAGACAAGTCGTTCAGTAGAAAGAGTTGATCCAAGCTGCGTGGAGCCAACGGAGTTTTGTTTGAGTATGGTTTGCAAGTCTTCAATTTGAATGGTCGGCATATCAATGAAAATTCAAAAACTAGTTCTTGTCGTTACTGCACTTTCGTTCACTCTGAATTCTGTCGCGGTGGCACTCAATGCCAGTCCACAGTCCGAACCGCCAGCGTCCCAACCGCCAGCGTCCCAACCACCAGCATCGGAACCCGCGCCAACGCAAACTCCTCCTGCTTCAGATTCTTCCAATATTCCAATGTTGCGTGCACAAGCTCGCCAAGCGATGTCTCGCAGTCAGTGGGCTTCCGCCGCAGACTTATGGTCAGCGATCAGTGTTCAGGTTCCTGGCGATGCCGAAGCAGCAAAGGGATTGGCCGATGCTGAAGCAGCGCTGAATCAAGGTTCATCAATAGATAAAGTCGCTGGCGATGCAGCTGTGGAAAGAGAACAAGTGCAAGTCGAGTTTGACAACGCGCTTGTTCGCTCTGGCGAATCTTTCAGCCGTGGTGACTATGCAGGAGCTGAACGGATCGCAACACAGGCAAAGATGTCTCTGCAGCGCAACAAAGAGCTCTTGAGTCCAGCGGACTTTGATGCGAAAATGGCAAGCGTTGAAGCAGAGCTTGTGAAAATTAATTCTGCAAAAACGCAAAATGTTGAAGCTGCCAAGGCGATCAAGGCAAGTGACGCAAGCAAGTCGACCGTGACTCAGAACAGACAAGAACTGGAGCAGCGACAGCGGACTATCAATGAAGATATGGTGCGTGTGCGGCAACTTCAGTCTGAATTGAAATATCAGGAAGCACTCGAAGTGGTCGAGGAAATTTTATTCATTGACCCAGCAAATCCTTCAGCGCTTGCAATGCGTGATGTTCTCCAATCAGGAATTTTGTACCGCAGATACTCGGAACTTCAACGACGTCGGTCGTATTCATTTTCAGAATTTGCGGTTGACGCACAAGCCTCATTTATTCCGCCGAAGATCAATATCAGTGGGCCTGGACCGCGCAGCCTTGATGCCGAAATGTCGTATCCCGAGGATTGGCCTGCGTTGTCTGTGCGCAGAGAGGGTGCATATGCAGCATCTGGTTTCCGCGATTCAGAAATCGATCAAAAAGCGATTGCGCGGATGCAGGAAAAGTCTCGCATAGATTTCCCGGAATCTCCATTCAGTTCAGTGGTCGAGTTTTTTCAAACGGAAACAAAGCTCCCATTCTATGTCGACTATAAATCCTTGCGAGCATCTGAACCGACTCTTGATAAGGATTCCACTGTCAATTTGACAATGCCCGCACCAATTTCTTGGGCAATGGCTTTGGATATGGTCTTGAGGTCGACCGAAGACGACGGTGCTTCTGGAAGCCGCGATGGAGCAGATAATCGTCCTGACTGGATGATTGAAAATGGAATGGTTGTTATCGCTTCCGCGACAGAACTTGCACTTCGCAGAGTCACCATTGTGTACGACATCCGAGACCTTCTTTATCAAGTTCCCTACTTTGATAATGCCCCGAATTTCAATGTTGATGCTGCGCTCAATCAAGGTAGCGGCGGCGGCGGCGGCGGCGGCGGAAGTGGTGGTGGCGGTAGCGGCGGTGGCGGCTTTGGTGGTGGTGGTGGCGGTGGCGGCGGTGGTGGCGGCGGTGGCGGCGGTGGCGGCGGCGGTGGCGGCGGTGGGTCGCTATTTGGATCTGGGGGCGACGCCGGGATTGCAGATGAGCGTGCCCAAACTCTGACTCGCCTGAAGGAACTCATTAAATATCTTGTGCCAGAAGCTCTGTGGGACGCAGGTTCCCTATCTGAGAGTCGGCTGGATGATTTTAGTGGCAATTTGATTGTCACTGCGACTCCCAAGACACATCGCGACATCATGAATCTCTTGTCGCAACTTCGAGCGGTTCGAGCAATTCAAATCAACATTGAATCTCGCCTCATCGCAGTTGAAGTGCAGTGGTTCGAACAGATCGGACTGGACTTTGATTTGTACTTCAACGCAAATCCTGGCATGTATGACTCTGCTGTCGATCAAGATCCAAATTTCCAATTGCGCGATTTTTTCTTTCAAGATACGAAAGTGAATAAAGGTCGCGCAGGCCGACTGAAGAACCCCGTTACGTTCGGTGGCTTGGGTCAGACTGATGCTGCCGCTGTTGCCAATGGAATCAATACCGTTGCAACTGGTTCTGCACTTGGTACTCCTGGGCCTGGAAGCACTATCGCATATCAACAGACAGGTGTTTATGAACCGGTTGGAGTTCGGAGAAATGGGCAGTCTTATTCTGGAGGCGGCACATCAAACGGAATGTCTCCAGTCCAAGTTCAGCAGGAAGGTCTTCCTCTCATTGAGGCCTTGGGCGCTGGATTGAAGGGGACTGTTGCAGCGGCATCCTTGGCAAACCCAGCACTGACAGTTGGATTCACATATCTAGATGATGTGCAAGTCGACCTGCTCGTTCAGGCAACCCAAGCCGATCAACGGGCGATGACTTTGACGGCGCCACGATTGACTCTCTTCAACGGATCGCGATCGTGGATCACATTCGGCGGTTCGCAAGCTTATGTCGCGTCGGTCACGGCATCGACAGGAGACTCCTCGGGAGCATTCATTCCACAGGTGCAAAATCTCCGAACAGGATTTGTTCTTGACATCGAAGCGGTCACAAGTTCTGATCGTCGATACGTATCAATGACGGTGCAATTCGCACAGAACATCCTGATTGGCTTTGATTCTCAGGAAGTCCAGGGAGCGGCTGGAGGCGGTGATTTCGGTCGATCAAGTCAATTCAATGCGACGATTCAGTTGCCCAATGTTGCGGTGACGCAAATCAATACAGCAGTCTCTTGCCCCGACAAGGGAACGATTCTGCTTGGTGGACGTCGCGATGTAAATGAAACCGAAATCGAAGTTGGCGTTCCAGTTCTTTCCAAGGTGCCGTTTGTAAATCGGTTCTTCACAAACTCTGTCACAAGCAAATTGGAAACGACAACCCTTCTCTTAATTCGCCCAGAAATCATCATCCAAGCAGAGGCTGAAGATCTTCTTTTTCCAGGGCTTTCAGATCAGTTGAGTGGATCAAGCAAGGGAGCGGGATACTAAACACATGAGTACAGAGACATCACGAATTCGTGTTACGGACCTCAGTGGCGTTCTGCGTGTTGAATTTGTCGACAAAGACATTCTTGATGAAGCTGCGATTCGTCAAATCAGCACCGAACTCCTGAAGCGAGTCGAGGCAGCGCCTTCTCCGCGAATGCTGATTTCCTTTCGTGGCGTGGAGCATCTTTCTTCTGCTGCGCTCGGCACTCTGATCACAATCAATAGCTTGACAAAAAAGCGGGGAGGACAATTGCGTCTCTCTGATATCAAGCCTTCGATCATGGAAGTCTTCACGATTACCAAGTTGAACAAACTCTTTCAAATATTCGAGACTTCCGAGAAGGCGCTTGAAGGCTTCGGCGGGAAATGATTTGGTAGGGCTGGACCAATGACATTACAGCCTCAACCTGTCGTCGAAGGATCTGTTCGGCTGCTTGAAATCAACGCAGAGATCGAGCGTGTGCAGAATTCCATTGCAGAAACTCTCTCTCAGCATTCTTATTCAGATGCCGCGATGTTCGCAATCCGACTTTCGCTCGAAGAAGCAATGATGAATGGTTTTCGCCATGGAAATCTCGCTGATCCGAGCAAATTTGTCGAAGTTCGTTGGCGGATCGATTCGAATTCTGCGAACTTTCATGTGATTGACGAAGGTGAGGGATTTGATCCAGGGGCGGTTCCAGACCCAACGCTCGACGAGAATTTGGAAATTCCTTCGGGTCGGGGATTAATGTTGATTCGCGCATACATGTCAGACGCGCGTTATCACGATCCCGGCAATCATCTTGAGATGACCTTTCGCAAAGTCGCAAAATAGTGAGGAGTGAATTATGAGCGCTGGCACACAGAAATCACCAACTGCAACAATTCGTTGTGGAGTCATCGGCGTAGGACGAATGGGCAAGCATCATGCAAGACTTTGCTCTCAACTTGAAGGCGCTGATTTGGTTGGTGTCGTCGATGAAAGCGCCGCACGGCGCAGCGACATGATCGAACAATATGGATGTGGAGCGTTTGCTTCGGTCGATGAATTGATTGCAGCTGGTGTCGACGCATGTGTGGTCGCAACACCAACTGTGACGCACCGCGCCATCGTTGAACAACTCCTTGCGGCTGGCGTTCACTGCCTTGTCGAAAAACCACTGGCTCCCGATGAGATTCAAGCTCGTGCTATGGCAGAAGCTGCGAAGCGTGGCAGTGCGATATTGCAGGTTGGGCATGTTGTGCGATTTGATCCAGTGATGGTTGCGATTCGAAACATTCCCAATTTGCGCCCGCGTTTCGTCGAAGTTGATCGTGTCTCGCCTATGACATTTCGGTCTGTCGATGTTGGAGTTGTCTTGGACATGATGATTCACGATCTCGATGTGCTCATTATGTTGATGGGTAATGAGCCTGAAGAGATTCACGCCAACGCCGTGAGCGTGCTGGGTGAAGCAGAAGATGTTTGCAATGCACGCCTTGTCTTTCCTGCGGGTCCCGATGGAATTCGATGCACTGCGAATGTCACGGCAAGTCGATTGGCACTGAAGACCGAACGCAAAATGCGAATCATCAGCGAAGACACATATGTCTCTGCGGACTTTGGAGAACGTAAAGGAACAGTGGTTCGCAAGGCAGTGAATGCAGAACAATTGGCAGAAATTCGCGCGCGTTTTCAGCGAGGCGACGACTTGTCGGGATTGAATTATCTTGAGTTGATCAAGGTGGATGCGCTTGATGTCGGTCAAGGAGAGCCGCTGAAGTTGCAGCTCGAAAACTTTCTTGATTCTGTTCGCAGTGGCGGACATCCATTCGTGGATGCCGAGGCTGGATTCGCCGCAGTTCGTACCGCGCAGCGCATCGTGGAATGTGCTCGCCGTGCTGGTTCGCGCATGGTCTAGTCGCGGGAACCCGCCCGTGACCAAACCGCTTTATGGCAGTCATCTTTCGGTTGCTGGGGGAGTGCATCTTGCAATTGAAGAAGCCGTACGTTTGCAAATGGATGCAGTCCAAATTTTCACCAAGAATCAAAGGCAATGGTCATCGCCGCCACTTGCCACTGAGCAGGTGGATTTATGGCGCGCTGCCGTGCGCTCAACAAATTGGAATGATGCTTCGCAGCGGATCGTCAGTCATAATTCATATCTGGTAAATCTTGCTTCACCAGATGATGCGCAAAGGTCGAAGTCCATCGCGCTTCAGCGAGATGAACTTGAGCGCTGCGAAACGCTGGGTATTGCATGGTGCGTTATGCATCCAGGTGCGCATCTGGGCACGCCTCGGCGGCCAAGTAGTCCCAACATTTTGCGCGCAGCACCAAACGCGGATGAACTCGCTGGACTGAAGCGAATCGCGGCATCATTGGATGCGATACACGCAGACACTCTCGGCTGGAAAACCATCACATGCCTTGAAACCACAACAGGCTCCGGAACAAATTTGGGTTATGACTTTTCACACCTCGCAATTATTCGCGATTTACTGAAAGAGCCACAGCGCGTTGGAATTTGTATGGATACTT
>Ga0114971_10000119_pt1 | contig 45243 bp, 44 predicted proteins | sample M_140625_MF_Meta_FD_87320 | JGI IMG/M metagenome (GOLD analysis project Ga0114971, IMG submission 87320) | Freshwater microbial communities from Lake Montjoie, Canada to study carbon cycling - M_140625_MF_MetaG | ecosystem: Environmental > Aquatic > Freshwater > Lake | place: Lake Montjoie... | reverse complement strand
CCACCTAGCGCATCAATTCATGAAGAAGGCTCTAATATTGTTACCACACCTTTTATTCCAGTGTTTAATAATTTAGTGAATTTCGACATGTCGAAGAATGTCAGTCGTCCTGAATATATCGTGCCTGACTTAGCTCTAAGTTGGTCATGGAGCAAAGATAATAAAGTATTGACGTTTAAATTACGGCAAGGAGTCAAGTGGCACGATGGTAAACCATTCTCTGCTGCTGATGTGAAATGTACATGGGACACCATTGCTGAACGTCGTGATGCAGGATGGCGCAAAAATCCTCGTAAAGCGTGGTATTCAAATTTACAAGAGATTGTGGTTGATAGCGAAGATCAAGTAAGTTTTCATCTGGGGCGACCTCAACCCTCATTTTTATCATTTTTTGCAACTGGATGGTCCCCGGTATATCCCTGCCATGTCGATGGTCGAACGATGAGACAGATGCCGATTGGCACTGGTCCATTTATGGTTAAGTCATTCGAAGCAGGGAAGATGATTCGATTGGTACGAAATCCAAATTACTTTAAACCTGGGCGGCCTTATTTAGATGGTATTGAAATGCCGATTATTTCCTCCCCGAGTACACGAAAATTAGCATTTGCTGCAGGTGATACAGATATTTATAACCCAAGCGCTACGTTACTTGCTGAAGTAAAGTCCAGTGTACCTGATGCGATTTGCGAAGTAGGCTTAAGCTATGCGTACACACAACTGATTATTAATCGAAACGTAGCACCTTTTAACGATGTTCGAGTTCGTAGGGCTCTAGCCTTGGCGATAGACCGCGATGCGATTATTAAGGTGAAAGGTGCTGGCCTGGATCGTTTGGGTGGAGAGTTAATGCCGCCTCCAGAGGGGGCTTGGGGTTTAGACAAATCTGATTTGGCATCAGTTCCAGGCTTTAGTGGTAGTTTAGAACAGAGAAGAGAGGAAGCACGTAAGTTGATGCGCGAGGCAGGTTATGGCCCCGATAAACCACTTCAACTTGTATTAAGCACACGGGATGTGGCTCGTTATCGGGATGTATCAGTAATGGTATTAGATCATTTTTCTAAAATTTATGTCAAAGGTGAAATGAAGGTCATAGATTCGGCAATTTGGACAAATATTATGGTTAAACGTGCTTATACGGTTGGGATACGTTCTCGGGGGCAGGCAACAGATGACCCTGATGTGTCCTTTTATGAAAGCTTCTCTTGTAACTCTAGAAACAATGTAGATGGCTATTGCAATAAAGAGATGGACGCATTAGTTGATAAGCAATCTGCAATGCTTGATCAAAAGGCGCGCAAAAAATTAGTCAAAGAAATAGATAAAAAATTACAAATGGATATTGTGCGACCAACGATTACTTTCGCCGCTTTACCATATTGTCGACAGCCTTATGTGAAAGGGTATGTGCCTAGTATGAATAATCAATATAGTAACTTGCGCATGGAAGATGTGTGGCTTGACAAATAAATTGTCTTTCAAATTACTAATTAGCATTTTTTGTGGAAAGTGATTTAAATATGTTTCGTTTTCTAATTTGTATCAGTATTTTTTTGTTTCCGCATTTTAGCTTCTCGGCAAATGATCTTGCAGCCACCTATCCCAAAAGACCGATTCGTATTATTGTACCGGTTGCGCCAGGTGGAGGTTTAGATATGATTTCTCGATCTGCTGGTCAGATGATGAGTGATCGCTGGGGGCAGTCGGTTGTGGTTGATAATCGTTCTGGTGGTGGTACGGTGGTTGCAACGGAGATTGTCGCGAGAGCCGTGCCTGATGGCTATACACTATTGGCTGCGACTGACACATTAAATATATTGGGTGCAATGAAGCGTGTTCCATTCGATGTGCGTAAAGCATTTGCGCCAGTGGTAGTGATGACGATGCAGCCATATCTGTTACTAATAAGTGCTGGATTGCCTGTGAATTCTGTTAAAGAGCTGATTGCGTATTCAATGACGCAAGCAATACGCTTTGGTAGTTCTGGTGTTGGTACAACAGGTCATATTGGAATGGAGAATTTGGCTAGTTTGACTGGTGCTAAATTTGTACATGTTCCTTATAAAGGCGGTGCACCTTCTTTAGCTGGAATTTTAGGCGGCGAGATTCACATGTTACCGGGTGTTATGCTCTCGGCCGCACCGTTAATAAAATCTGGAAAATTGCGCGCACTAGCAACGATGGGGCTGAAGCGTATTCCAGCGATGTCAGATCTGCCGACGGTATCTGAGTTAGGATGGCCAGGCTTTAAAATTGTAAATAGCTATAATTTATTTGCTCCAGCAGGCGTATCCAAGCCGATATTGTTTGCAATCAATAGTGTAGTTAGTGATGGAATGAATCTGCCTAAAATGGCACAACGACTAGCAGCAGAGGGTATCCAAGTTGATGAGCGCATGAATCCAGATGAGTTTAAAGCGTATATCCTTAAAGAGTATGTGGATGTTGAGCGTCAGGTTAAAAATTTAGATATTAAATTATATTAAATTTTTAATTAATACTTTAAAAATTACAGTTTTTTGAATAATATGTTCACACTGCTAGAATTCCTTAGCAATTTTTGTATCCAGTCTTGCTAAGGAATTTTCGTTTATTTATATAACTTGATTCTTATAGACATGTATCTATTGTGATAGTGTTACTGAGTCTAGTAGTTCATGCACGTTTTGTAATTGATCAAGTTGCTTTACTAACTCGATTGTACGTTCTGCTCGAGCTTTGCCAATGATTGATTCTGCATTGGCTCTAAATTTATCTAACACGGCGTCTCCTGTAAGATTAAGAGCTGGCCCTAGAACTTGATCGTAAACTTGACCGTCGTGCATAGTGATGCGTAGCCTAGCCTCTGGATTGCCATCTGCAATATGCGGTCGCCTTAATATGACATCATCATTGCGTACAATTTTGACCTTAGCCATAAATGCCTGCAAGTCGCCTTTAGAAGCGCGTTGATCGGTAAAGGTGTTGTAATCAACTTTTCCATCAATGATTGCTGCGGAGATATTGTAGCCGAGACTAAATTTCCCCTCTAGCCCTTGTTTAACACTGGTTCGAAGTAGTGCTCCTGTGCATGGAATATTTGGGCCTATATGCTCGACTAACGCGACTTGATCAGCTTGTATGTTTTTATCCTTACAGAGCTTAAAAAGCCCGGTAAGTGTCTGATGATTGCCACCACAGCATGGCCAAGGTTTGATCCGAGTGCCATCTTCTTCAAGAAAATATACTTTACCAAGAAATTTGGTGATTGCAGGAATGTTGCATTTTGAACCCCCAAAGTTGTCAGCATAGCCCTGGCGACCCTCGATAATATCGGGATCGGCTGTAAAGCCTTTAGCGGCCAATTTGGCTGCAATGATGCCATTACGTGCGACTTGTCCTGGATGAAAAGGTTTTGTCATGGTTCCAAAATTTCGTCGTAAACCACCAGCTTCAGAACCGGCAATTCCTAATGCCATACGTGTGCTTCGTTCATCTAAACGCATGAGTTTACTCGCTGCAGTTGCTGCTGCCATCGTGCCGTAGATGGCTGTTGGATGCCAATCTCTTTCGGTGTGAAGGTTGGTGCTCAATCGAGTACCAACCTCGTAGCCCACAACCCATGCGGTCAGGACTTCTCGACCAGATAGATTGAATTCCTCAGCAAGTGCTAATACAGTGGGTGTGAGTACCGTCGCGGGATGGCCGCCAACTCCACCCAAATCGTCAAAATCTTCAGCATGGCCGCTAGCGCCGTTAGCAAAAGCTGCATGAGTGCTGGCTGTGCGAATGTTGGTGCCGATTACTCTTGCTTGGGGATTTCCACCTTGTTCGCGCGTAAATTCAATAATGATTCGACCTAGTTGGGTAGATGAACCGTAAACTGCGGTTCCCAGGTAATCAAGAATAGATTTTTTTGCTTGCGCTATTGCTCCGCTTGGTAATTGTTCATAGCTTGTGTCTACAACCCAACGAGCCAATGTTTCAGTAGTGCCCATGGTGCTCCTCCTTGAAATGAATGATTATTTTTAGGCTTTTCTTATAGAGATCTGCGTCTCTTATGATCATTACATTGACTATTATGTGGCTGGGTCAATCGTTAACTACAAAGATACTTATTAGATTTGAATATAGAGCATCTTTGTAGTTTAAAAGTGAATTATTTTTATGATTTGCGTTCCTTACGAACAAAACCACCTAGTCGCTCTCTCCACTCATCAGAGTGCATACAACCGACCCAGGCTTCAACATCAAATCGTAATCCTGAAGTTAATCCTGTTTCCATGGACTGATTCATAGCGCGTTTGGCTTGTATGACACCAATAGAGGGGAAGGCAGCAATTTTTCTAGCCATTGTCATGGCCTCGTCCATCACTGCGTCGATTGAGACTATTTTATTAATTAAGCCCATTTCTTTTGCCTCTTTTGCATCCCAACGCCGACCGGTTAAGATCAGTTCTTTAGCGAGTTGATAACCCACTAAGCGAGGTAGTCTTTGACATGCACCACCGCCTGGGAAAAACCCATGTGAAACTTCCGGGAGGGAGAAGATCGCATTATCTGAGGCAATTGCGATATCGCACTGTAAGACCATTTCATAGCCGCCAGCCATACAGTATCCTTTAATGGCAGCAATGATTGGCTTGCTAACGTTAGAAATAATACTGGTTGATTTTGATGTGAGATATTGACGATCAAATACCATCTCTTCTGTAGTACGTGATGCCCGCTCTTTTAAGTCAGCCCCAGTGCAGAATGCCTTATCGCCAGAACCAGTGATGACGATCACTTTTACATCCTTACGTAAATCTAGCGCTGGAAATAGTTCCAGTAACTCAAGCCGCAAAGCGCGATTGATGGAGTTTAAAGCCTCCGGGCGGTTCAGTGTGACAACTGCTATTCCATCTTCAACGCTGAGTAAATGTAGTGGGGGAGTGGACATGAAAGAAATCCTTGGTAATGGTTAGTAATGTATTCAAATTGAATATTGGCTGTTTATAGATTATTCGTTATACTGCCCTTATGAACTACCTTTGTAGATAGAGTTTTAATGCACCTATACTATAACAAACTTAAGAACAGTGTAATCTAAACTGGTAGTCTATTTAAATCACAATATGGAATTTTTTATGGATTGTATTTGATATGGATATAATCTAAGTTATACTCATAGGATTCAATTCTTTAAAAAAATATCGACCCAGTGGAGGAGTGATGCTGAAAAATTACTGTGCATTATTGTGTGGTTTTTTATTGATATCGACACTAGTTGTTGACGGTAGTTTTGCTCAGCAAGCTTATCCAATAAAGCCAGTTCGTTTTGTTGTACCCTATCCCCCTGGGGGGAGCACCGATCCAATGGCTAGGCTCGCTGCGGTTAAATTATCGGAGATTTGGGGTTATCAGGTAGTTGTTGATAATAGGCCTGGCGGTAGCACTATCATCGGAACTGAAGCGGTAGCTAAGGCCGCGGCTGATGGCTATACCATGCTACTTGCATCATCGGCGTTATTGACGACGCCGAGTCTCTTCCCACGCCTATCTTATAATGTTCTAACAGATTTTACTGGTGTGGCTACTATTGGTAAGTCGCGACATGTTTTGGTGTTACCGATGGTTTCGCCAGCTAACTCTTTGGCAGATTTAATTGCCTTGGCTAGGTCTAAACCTGGACAGTTAAATTTCGCAACATCTGGTGTAGGCGCAAATACCCACATGAACTCTGAACTTTTGATGAGTATCGTAGGCATAAAAATGAACCATATTCCTTATAAAGGCTCAGGTATTCTGATTACAGATCTTGTTAGTGGTCGAGTTGATTTGTCTTTTCAAGTGCCAATTACTGTTTTGTCACATATTCAAGCTGGTAAGTTAAAACCTATTGCAATTACGGGTGAAACGCGAGCGCCTGCATTACCAGAAGTGCCAACATTTGCAGAGTCTGGTGTCCAAGGGTTTAGTACAGGTGGGTGGTTTGGTATTGTTATGAGAACTGGGACACCGAGTTTAATAATTAATAAAATATCCAGTGATATGGCAGTTGTATTAGCAAATCAAGAATCCAAGGATTACCTTATTAAGCAAGGCTCTGAGGCTTTTACCTTAAGTTCTAGCCAGGTGAATGCCTTGATTCGAGCTGATATCGCTAAATTTGCAAAAATTATTAAAGATGCCAATATTAAATTATAAAATTAGGGTTTTATTTTGGGTAGATATAATGTACTGACTCCAATTAGTATTACAACTTAACGCCAATTATATTAATTTAATGCTGAATTTTTCTGTCGGCTGTTTCCAGATCCCAAGCGGGATTTGAAAGTGCGTGGCGGGCGCTGATTCTTCCAAACGCAAAACACTCTCCAATATTACCTGTTCCTTGATAGAGATGGCTATAAATAGAGCCCAGTTCTCCTGCGCTATATAGTCTTGGTATTGGTGCGTTATCTGGTTGCACTATCTGGCCATGTTCGTTGCGCCTTGGCCCGCCCTGCGTATTTAGCATCGATGGTGAGAGTTCAATTGCATAATAGGGCCCATCTCCAAAAGGGTTGAGCATTTTGGTGCGTTGAAACTCTATATCTTTACCGGTTTTGCAAATTGAATTCCAGCTTTCAATGCTTTGGGTAAGCTCTTTCGGATCTAGCTCAATGGATATGGCGAGTTCGGATATGCTATTTGCACTTTTGATCCATCCGCGCTTTAGTTCGGCTTGGTTATCGTGGCTCCATTGGTAGCGCTCTATTAATCTAGACCAACCACTGACTGGCTTGGTGTCGTAGAGTGGACCGCTGTTAAATACGGAGTGGTCGAATATCATAAACATTGGGCAGGGGGTAGGTAACTTTGTCCATTGACCATTAGCCTTGATCTTGCCGTGCCTAGTTTTAAATTTTTCGTTAGTAAATCTTTTTGCATCTGGTCCTACTACAATCATTCCGCCAGGTTGCTCATGATTGAAATGTAGTGGAGTCATTGAGAAGGTAGTTTTGTAATCTGACACTTTAAGAGCCATCGATGGACCAGCATAATTATTCATATGCCAAAGATCTGCGCCCACTTGAAGCGCCATCTTGATACCGTCACCTTCATTATGCGGAGTTCCTGAGGTGTAGCAGTAGGGTAGGTTAGGTAGATAATTTCTAATCATTTCTTGATTATTTTCAAACCCACCGCAAGTTAAAATAACACCTTTGCGAGCTTTGATGAAAATAGGCTGTCCATGGCTTATTGCTTTGATGCCAATGATTTCTTTAGTGATGCCATTTTGAATAAGCTCGGTGCCGGGTGTTTCGTATAGAATTTCGATGGGTCTTTGTTTAACAGACTTCTCAAAGAAATCCCATGTTTTAGAGTAACCGAGAAGGTCTCCATTGTGAAACTTATGTGCGCAGTCAGCTCCTGGTAACTCGGGAAACTCAATCCCCACAGGTTGGTGCTGATGTTCTTGTGGGTCACCACCAATGCTAGTAATCCAAGGGTTGTTCTGTTTAACCTCTTCTGCCCAAGCGCGAACCATAACTTGCGGTACAGGGTAGTGACCGCATAGCGCATTAAGATAGGTTATTGCTTTCTCAACATCATAGATTTGTAAGTAGCCCTGACCTGCAACGCGAGTATTGCCGCCTTCTTCACCTTCAGGTGCTTTCTCTAACATTAGAACCTTAGCACCGAGATCATTTGCTGTGATAGCAGCTGCCGACCCTGCTCCCCCGAACCCTACAATAACGATGTCAGCTTCTTTGTCCCATTTTTCAGGTAACCATGGCAATTGCATGACTGATAATCTCCTAGTTTTATTATCTGTATTTATTTTTTATGTTTTTTTTGACCAAGAACAGTATTAGAGGTGCGCAAATCAATTCAATTAATACTGTTCGGTTATAGGTTAACCAGTATTGATTACACGTATTATTTATAAGGGGTGATAACCTCATACATCAAATTAATTTGCATTTAAGAATGACGAAAATCACGGAGTTATAAAATCATTTAAGTTAGAGCGTTACCTGTAACGCAAATTGCATGCTTTAATTTTTTAATGCGCTTGCAGGTAACGATCACTTAAAGAGTATTTTATTAACGTTAAAATAATTTAACAAAAATATTAAAAATGACTTAGTTTACTTTCCAAATATCCCCAGATTTGGCTACGTGTTGGATTGCGGTTAAGCTCTCCACTTGTAAATTCTTTTTACGTAGCCATTCTTCAAACTCTGTCACTGACGGGCCGTGACATTCGGCGATTAATCTTCCATCTGCCAGTGCGCAAACACTGGTGATAGTGGTTCTTTGATCAATCCGCCATTGATTAGTGTCTTTTAATTCAGCGCTAAATTGTTTTATATCATCCCAACCAGGCGCCCTACCAATTGCAATCCAACGTCCCATATTTTTTCCTCTTAGTCTGGATTTACTGGTTAACGAGATTTTTAGGTGGTACGAAAGGGTACGGTATTTCTCGACCATTTTTGATCGGTAATACGATTGTTGCCTTTCCCGGACAAGTTTCTGTTTCATGCTGTAGGCGCATGCCAACATCAAGTTCAACAAAGCCTAGCCCCTCTTCCTCGAATTTCTTTGTAACAGTTGACCAAATGGTTAGTGTGTCACCTGGTACAATCATCGCCCGGTGTTGAAAGCTCACCTTCCAAGGCCAGCCGTTAGGTAGGCACAGATCTTTTAAGTAACGCGGTAGGATACTTTGCTTCCAAGACCCTTGTGCCAAAATATTTGGCAAACCTTCATGATAAATTGCAAAGCTTTGATCGTAATGAATGCGATGCCAGTTTTCAATTGCAGCGCTCCATCTAAACAAGTGCGTAGGCGTTAACGGCCCTATAACCAGCGAGGGTAGTTGTTGACCTACAGCGACATCGTCGAAGTAGAGTTGCTTTTTGTCTCTAAGTTCTTGCGCGGTTGTCATATTTAGTCCTTAACGCCGAATACTAGATGCGCGCAGAATGCATAGCACCTCGTTTTGTTGATTGGTGTAAATGGTTTCGGTGGTGACGATTAACATACGTGAGCCATCTTTGCCAACGCGTTCCTTAATATCTGCATACTTTGCCTGAGAAAATATCCGGTCGCCGAGTTTTGGATATTGTCGCAATTCAATTTCATTGCCCGCATTAAGTATTCTTTTTAGATAGGTAGGCACCTTTGGTAATTGACCCTCACTCTCGGTATCACGTATGCCACCTATGCCATCAGAATTAGGGTTTTCGTTGAAGGCTCGTGTGACAGGATCTTCTGAACCTGGGCGCGTGCGTCTGCCAAGATAAGTACAATAAATTGGAGGAGTGATAATTCCACCAAATTTAGTAGATTTGGCAAATTCGTCATCCCAATAGCGAGGATCTGGATCCATGATGGCTTGAGTGAATATCCTTAAGCCTTCACGTTCTATTCCCCAGGGAAGACTAGCTTCTATTTTTTCAGCGGTAACGCCAATCACCGCCTTAACTTCAGGGGTGAGTGCACTCTCGGTTTGAGCGGTTGACTGACTCATGCCGCTACCTCTCCTTTGTTATTGACAACAACTCCCTCGGCACGTAGATCTGCAACTTTTGGAAAAAAGTCTTCTTGCCATGGCCAGTTACCGTTGAGATCGTAGATAGGTTGTCCTTTATCAAGACGTTCTAGGTATGGGCTGTCTATTGCTTCGGTCCAAGGAGTGATTCCGCCTTCGTATAATGCAGGTCCGTACATAAAGTGTTTAGCTTGTTCTAGCGTCTCAACAAATGGGGCGTTAGCTGAGAATAGACGCTCTTTAGTCATTGGGCGTGGACCTGCCCGAGAAACGTGTCCCCATGCTTGTCGTCCAAGAATGCGCTCTAGTAGCCATACGCATTCAATGAGCTTGTCCATGTTTACACCAGTCTCAATACCCATGCCTTCCAGCATGTGCATAAAGTCTTCTGTAGGCATCATGCCTGTAGCTTGACCATTACCACAGTAAGGACAACCACCAACGCCGCCAAGGGTGCCTTCCATCCTTAGGGTGTCACTAGAGTCTAAAGTTTTAATCGCTGTGTAGGCAGAGGTGATAGCCATCCCACGACTGTTGTGTAGGTGCGCTCTAAACTCCTTCACATCTGGCCAGTGCCGCTTGATCCTTGTGAATAGCTCTTCTACTTTATTTGGATGTACCCAACCCATTGGATCTCCAACAGAAACAGAGGTAACCTTTATGCCAGCAGCGTCCCAGAGTTCGTGTTGTTTTTTGAGGAATGTCCAGCTCACATCAACCGAAAAATCACCCAGAAAATTTGATCCAAATGTAGCGTTAGTGCCAATACCTGCTTCCGTTGCACCCTTTTCTTTGGCGCTGGCAATAGTTTTAACCCATGAGGACATTTCTTTCATTTGCGAGCGATTGTAGTTGCGGCGTGTAAATATATCGCATTGATGACAGCTTGTACGAGGTGATCCTTTGCCCCTGGACAATGTCAGTGGTGGTGAAAAAGCCCGGGCGCGTTCCATGCCCCGCTCATTTGGAATCATTGCTAAATAAGTTACACCTTCTTCAGGTTTAAAATTTGCCAGAACTTCCTCAATTCGTTTCATTTGAGGTGTGTATTTAGGGCTGACAAAAGAACCGACGACAATGTTTTGAAGGCCAGTTTGAGATAGCGCATTGAGTAGCTCAACTTTGTCTTCGCTAGGTATAGATGCACTTTCAATTTGCATCCCTTCCCGCATGACTTCTTCGGTAAATATAATATTAGGGTAATTGTTCGCCATTACATCTCCTTAAGCTTCGGCAATTGCCGGCAAAATGTCATAAATTGGAAAATTATGAAGAAAAAATTTATTCGCATTGTGAACTTGTTGTCGCTCGAGAATCTTTAAAACAGAATCAGCGCTTGTCTTGATTGCATCATGCAACATAAAAAGTGTCAACCTTTTTATAGAAGTGTATGTTATTGTTAATAGGTTAAAATCAATTTCTTTTTGTGATATGAGTTTGAAGGGAGAATGCAAATTTGATATCGATACATTTGGTTTGTCGGTGTCAACAGCGTCCAGAATATGATGCCAGCAACTTTAGATGATTTAAAAATACTTGACTTAAGTCAGGGACTTGCAGGTCCTGTCTGCGCAAAAATACTCGCCGATTTCGGTGCTGATGTAATTAAGGTTGAACCGCCTGCTGGTGATATCGCACGCCATACTGCTCCTTTTTTTGGTGATGACCATCATATGGAAAAAAGCCTTGTTTTTTTATTGGCTAATTTAAATAAGCGAGGCATTACTTTAGATATTGAGGAAAGTGCAGGGCGTGAAGCATTATTGAGTTTGGTGAAAACGGCAGATATTTTGGTTGAAAGTTTTGTTCCAGGATATTTGACCTCTTTAGGGCTCGATTATGCGTCCTTGTCTGCAATCAACCCAAATTTGATTATGATCTCTATCACCCCTTTTGGTCAGACGGGACCTTACAGTCAATACCAGAGCGAAGAGATTGTTACATATGCCTTGAGTGGCATTATGAGTATTAGTGGTACATCTGACCGTGAACCCCTTAAGCATGGCGGTATGCAGTCTCAATATGAAGGGGGCTTGAGTGGCGCAGTGGCAGTGCTTGCAGCCCTTTATGCGCGTGAAATGATGGGTGAGGGTCAATACATTGATGTCTCACTCCAGGAAGTCGTTACTTCAACATTGGTTGTTCACCAACCGATGTATGGATGGGTAGGGGCAGTTCAAGGTCGTCGCAGGCCAAGTGGTAACAGTTATGGACAAGTGCAACCTTGTAAAGATGGATATTTTATTTGGCAAACCGGTGGTGGAGCGTTATGGAGTGAAATCGCTGAATTCTTTGGCCCGGATGAGTTGAAAGTAGAACCATTTACAACGGTTTCTGGTCGCGCTGAACACGGCGAGGAGCTGGATCGCTTGGTGACTGAAGCCACTAAGGACCGTACGATGCAGGAGCTGTTTGTTACTGCGTCTGAGAAATATCATATCTTGTTTGGTATTGTTCAAGAACCAAAGGATTTAGCGCAATGCCCTCATTTGGAAGCTCGTGAATTTTTTCAAATTGTAGATCACCCAGTGATTGGTCGCATTAGAGTGCCATTCCGACTTTGGAGTATGCCTGATGCACCTGTGACCTACCGCCGACCCGCACCTTTGTTAGGTCAGCATAACGCAGAAATTTTGGGTGCCATATAGTTTTTATCATTGAATTTATGAGTATCTACGATCTTTAATTTTTTATGATTCAAATGGAATTCTGCTAATGATTCGAATGTCAAAAAAACCGCTTGAGGGTGTCCGTATTATCGACACTAGCTATGTCTTTGCTGGACCTTATGCTACGGGATTGCTAGGTGATTTAGGTGCAGAGGTTATTAAGATCGAAGGCCCTACAAGGCCAGATTTTACTCGGGGTGGTAATTTCTCTGGATTATTGCCAGACAACGAGCATCGGCCTGATCCTTGGAATTGTATGAGTAGTTACAATATCGTTAACCGTGGCAAGAAATCTTTGATTCTAGATCTTGCTCGCAAAGAAGGTCGAGACGTATTGATCGACTTGATTAAAATTAGTGACGTTATTGTAGAGAATTTTACGCCTCGCGTGATGCGTGGTTGGGGTTTAGATTACCCCAATATGAAGAAAATTAATCCTCGTATCGTGATGATTTCAAATACCGGATATGGACGAGGTGGTCCTTATTCAGAATACCCTGCACAGGCTACAACACAAGAAGCAACGCATGGTTTGGCTGCAGTTACTGGATATCAAGGTGGTGAGCCATCTAAAGCAGGCCAGTCTTATGTTGATTTTTTGGCTGCCTGGTCTTGTTCATCAGCGGCTTTACTCGGTCTGAGGCATCGTCAACGATTTGGTCATGGTCTATGGGCTGATATCGGTATGTATCAACTAGGTTGCTTTAATGTGAGTGAATATATACTCGACTCTATAGCAAATAATAAGCTTGGTGTTCGAATTGGAAATCGTCATCGGCAATTTGCACCCCAGGGTTGTTATCGCTGTGAAGGAACTGATGATTGGTGTGCAATTAGTGTTCGAGATGATCAAGATTGGGCTGCTCTTTGCAACTTAATGGAAAAGCCCGAGCTAGTAAATGACCCACGTTTTGCCAAAGTTACTGGTCGCCAGGAGCACCACGACTACTTGGACACTGTTATTTCTGCGTGGACAAGTCGTTTTTCCAAAATTGCAGTCATGGAGCGTGTGCAATCAGTTGGAGTGCCAGCGGGCGCAGTTCTCGATGGAAGGGATCTGCACTTTAATCCGCATTTGAAATCCAGGGGACTGATTGAAATTGTGAATTTTCCCCCAGAGAGAAATGTGGGTCTTCAGCGGCCTATGCTTGGACGCCCTTGGAAATTTAGTGCTGCTTCTTTATCGATTAAAGGTCCTGCTCCAACTTACGGTCAACATAATCAAGAGGTTTTACGCGAAACCTTAGGTTATGATGATGCACGTTGTGCGGCGCTCGAAAAAGATGGAATTGTCGTAGATAAGCCATTGAAAACACGTGACATCCCGGACATGAGCATGGATAAACGAGTCGCTATTGGTCGATTGGCTTATTGGGATCGTGATTATAAAAAACGCTTAGGAATTAGTTGAGATATTGTTACAATTAAAGTGATATTGATTTGATTTTAGGCTCCTCGGTTTTAGATTTATTTGCCAATGAATATATTTTTTGATGCTTCATTGTACTTTTGTATTAAATTTAGTGGTTTATCGTAGAAAGGAAGATTATGGATTTCGCATATACACAAGAGCAAGAAGCGCTCAGGCGCGATGTTCGTCAGTTTATTCGGGAAAATGTTACTCAGGATCTCGCAGAGGAAATGGATGCACACTCTCCCGTAGAGCGTCAGCGTGGTCAAGGTCCTAAAGCTGCTGCTCTTTATAAGAAAATTTACGAAAGAGGTTGGCTAGGTATCATATATCCCAAAGAGTATGGCGGCCAAGGTGGTGATCGCCTATCTCAGTATATTGTTGAAGAAGAGTTTATTCGCGTTGGTATAAATATTTCATTGGGTGGTAGTGGTGCGCCTGCGATTATGGCTGCTGGTACTGAGGAGCAAAAACAGTATTACATACCAAGGCTAATTAAGAGAGAAATTTCCTTCTGCTTAGGCTTTACTGAACCTCATGCAGGAGCGGATCTAGCAAGTTTACGTTGCAGTGCGGTGCGAGATGGTGATGATTATGTGATTAATGGTCAAAAGATGTACACCACGGCAGCGCATTCTGCAACGCATATTTATTTGATGGCCCGTACCAATCGTGATGCGCCAAAGCATGAAGGTGTATCAATATTTCTGTTTCCTATGGATACGCCTGGTATTACTGTTCGTCCGTTATGGACTATCCAGAATAACCCGACCGCGCCAATTAGCACTACCTATGGCGCATCCCGTACCAATGAGACGTTTTTCGATGACGTAAGAATTAACAAGTCTTGCCTCCTTGGTGAAGAGAATGTAGGTTGGCGTGTAGGCTCTATGGGACTGAACTTGGATCGTGTTGGCGCAGCGAGGTACTTAATATCAGTTCGTCGGGATGAGGATATCGTCAACTGGGTTAAGAATAATAATATTGATGGGTTTTCGCCAGCGCAGAATCCCGCAATTAGAGACAAAATTGCTGAGATGTGGATAGAAGCGCAAGTCTGCCGTTTAATGACAATGCGAAGCATGTCTATTGTTGAGCGTGGTGGTCAGTTTACTTACGAAGGTTCTGCTGAAAAAGTTTGGGCACCTGAGCATGGTGTGAGAGTCACAGAAGCAATCACGCAAATGTTGGGACCATATGGAACATTATTGCGAACATCTCCTCATGCGATTGAGGATGGTGTGTTTGCTCATAATGTGATGGGTTCATTCCAATCGGGTATTAATCACGGCAGTGTTCAAGTGATGCGTGATCAGGTGGCTAGAAGAGGGCTTGGTATGCCATCCTCACGCAAGTCAAAAAAAGTGGAGGCTAAGTAATGGATATTTTATTAAACGATGATGAAAATCTGATCGTGGATAGTGCTCGTGAGTTTTTGTTAGGTGAATGTCCACCTAAGTTAGTCAGGAAAATTGAGGCAGATCCTTTAGGTTATTGCAAAGATCTATGGTCAAAGGTAGCGGAGTTGGGTTGGCAAGGTATGTGTTTGCCCGAGTCTGTTGGCGGTTCTGATATGCCATTGGTTTATATGGGTTTGGTTTTGCGAGAGGTTGGTCGTGCGATAGCACCTATACCGTTGCACAGTACTGCTGTTGCATCTTTAACCATAGCACGTGATGGTTCAACAGCTCAGCAGGAGAAATACCTGCCAAAGGTGGTTACCGGTAATTCGATTATGACTTGGGCTTTCACAGAGCGTGACCCTCGTATTGTTGCTGATGCTGTACAAATGTCAGCAACTGTAAAAGGCGATCACTTTTTGCTAAATGGCACCAAGCTTTTTGTAGACAATTTTTCTAATGCTGATCATTGCTTGGTTGTTGCAAGAACCACTCCTGGCTCAAAGGGTGAAGATGGGCTAACACTGTTTATTGTCGATACAAAAGCAAAGGGTATTAGTCATACCGCCCTAATTACTATTGCAAAAGACAAGCAAAGTGAAGTTAATTTTAAAGATGTTGAGATTCATAAGGATGATGTGATAGGACCAGTAGGTGGTGCCTGGCCAATTGTAGAAGCTATGCTTGACCGTGGCACAGTTCTGTTATGCGCGCAAATGGTTGGTGCAGCGCGTAAAGATATTGAGATGGCTATCGAGTATGCAAAGTTTCGGGTAGCGTTTGGTCAGCCTATTGGTGCTTTCCAATCTGTACAGCATACTTGTGCTGATATGCAAATTTGGGTTGATGGCGGTGAGTTGTTGACTTTTGAAGCCTTATGGAAAATTGATCAAGGCTTGCCGGCTTCTGTTGAAGTCTCACAAGCTAAAGCTTTTTGTAATGAAAAGTGTGAAGCGGCAGTTCGTAACTCGCAAAGTATCCATGGTGGAATTGGCTTCATGATGGAGTTCGATTTGCAGTTATGGTTCAGAAGAGTATCCGCATGGACTATGCGTATGGGTACTTCGTTTGATCATCGTGCTCGGATAGCTCACGCGCTAATTGATTTGCCTGGTTTGGTTGTTTTAGGGCGTCCAATGCCAGTCACGGCAGACGATGCTGATTCGGGCCCGATTGTAATACCTCATTAATTCTTTAAAAGATTTTGAAAAGGAGTTTTTATGGCTAAATGTCCAGTTTGTCAGCAACCTGTGGATCAGGCAGCAGCTAAGATGCAAACAGGGATGACACCAGGCGGCGCAAAGGAAGTTGACCCTAAAGCTGGTACGAGGCAATTTCACGATGGAGTCTGGTTCTACTTTGATACCTTAGAGTGCCGTAATCTATTCACACGTAATCCTGATAGTTATATTAATCCGTCAGCTTAATAGTAATTTTCAAGTGGCTACCAATGGAATTAGAGATAATTTTATGGTGGCCATTTTTTATCTATTTTATAAATCTTCAGATTTTTAATGGTTGTTGACTTTAGTCCGTTATTACCTTCATGATGATTGAAAAGTGTTTTTGCATAGCAAATGATATTTAGTGGTTTCTGAAATTGTAGTGAGTTAACTGAACTAAATAAAAAAATAAAAATTTGATAGTGTTGTGTAAGATTGACCAAGGGGGAGTAATGGCAATTTATCTGTTAAGACGGATATTTTTGTTGTTTGTGACGATACTCGGTGTATCAATTATTATATTTGCATTAATGCGTGTTGTGCCAGGCAATATTGCCGATGTGTTATTTGAATCCTCTGGATATATTGATCAGGTCCAGAAAGCAAAAATAGAGGCTGAGCTTGGCTTGGATAAGCCATTAATTCAGCAGTACCTTAGTTGGTTGGGACATCTGCTTACGGGCGACTTTGGATTCTCTTATATGAGCGAACGCGCCGCTATAGATGAAATACTACCTCGCTTACCCGTCACTCTTAAACTGGCAGCCCTAACGTTATTTTTTACTATTATTTTTGGCATCCCGCTTGGTGTGTGGAGTGCTGTTAAGCAAAATGGATTGGTGGACAACGCATTACGAGTAGTTACGCTTAGCGCTTTATCACTGCCATCGTTCTGGTGTGGGCTTCTAGTGCTTATGTTTTCTGTACATGTTTTTGGCGTAATTCCTATATATAGTAATGAGCCACGAAGTATTTTTCACGAGTTATTATTATTAAGTATACCCGCATTGGTTGTTGGATTTCGTAGCTCAGCGTTAATTATCCGACTAACTAGATCTTCAATGTTAGAGGTATTGCGCCAAGACTACATACGTACAGCCAGAGCGAAAGGTGTCTCTGAATCTACTATTCATTACCGCCATGCTTTAAAAAATGCAATACTGCCTATTATTACACTATTAGGTATTGAAGCATCTCATTTGATGGGTGGTTTAGTAGTTATTGAGACGGTATTTAATATCCCTGGAATAGGGCGCTATTTAGTAGAGGCCATAAGATGGAGAGATTATCCGATCGTGCAGAATATTGTTTTATTTAGCGCTTGTGCTGTTGTAATGACTAACTTTATTGTAGACATGCTTTACGCGGTGATTGACCCGCGTATTAAATACGTGGATTAGATTGCATTGCTTGGGAGATTGAAATGATGTCCACTGCAAATGAAGTTGGCAAATCTTCATCAAAAATTGACTTATCTCCTGAAAAAAAAGTTAGTGAGTTTAATGAGGAATTGTCGCTAGCAGGTGCAAATGTTCATACCAAAGTGGGAATGATATTTTTCTTAACTAAGCGCTATCCATTAGGGTTCTTAGGATTGTTTTTGGTATTTTTATTTATTTTTGTAGCTTTGTTTGCACCGTATTTAACAACACAAGATCCTTTGACTACAAACCCTGCGATTTCCTTGGCTGCGCCTTCTATAGATCATCCTATGGGTGCTGACTTTATGGGGAGAGACCTCTTTAGCCGGGTTATTTTCGGCGCTAGAACTTCTTTAGCTGTCGCATTTGGGGCTACTATTTTAGGTGTTTTTTTTGGTGTATTGATAGGTTTGGCGTCCGGATATTTGGGTGGTTGGGTTGATTTGGTATTGCAGCGACTTATTGATATTTTACAATCATTACCAACATTGATATTAGCAATGGCAATGGCTGCAGCGTTAGGGCCATCACTTTTTAATACGATAATTGCCATCGCGATTCCGAAGTTCCCCAGTATTGCACGTGTAATCAGGTCCAGTACATTATCTTTACGAGAAATGTCTTTCGTAGAGGCTGCTAGGGCAATGGGTATGAGTGATTTACGGATTGTATTTAGACACATATTTCCGAACACCTTAGCACCTTTAATTGTGTTAGCGACTGCAGGTTTGGGTAGTGCTATATTGGTAGAAGCATCGCTTTCTTTTTTGGGTCTAGGCGTTCCGGAACCACATCCATCTTGGGGGCGAATGCTTTCTGAATCTGCTTCTGAATATGTGAGAACTGCACCATGGTTGGTTCTGTTTCCAGGCGCTGCAATTACTGTAGCTGTTTTTGGGGCAAATTTATTAGGTGATGCTTTGCGGGATATCTTTGATCCACGGCAGCGTACTGCGAATTGAGTTGATGATGGAAAAGTTAATAAACGAATTTAGTAATCATATTCATGTGAGTAATCTAGCGGAAGCCACTGTTCTTGAGGTGGAAAATTTAAAGACATATTTTTTTGTCAAACAAGGTGTAGTAAAAGCAGTTGATGATTTTTCATTTTCCTTAAAGTCAGGCGATAAATTAGCAATTGTCGGCGAGTCGGGATGTGGCAAAAGCATGACTGCATTATCTGTTCTCCGTTTGGTACCTAATCCACCTGGGCGAATTGTTTCAGGCAGTATTAAGTTGGATGGCAAGGATTTGTTGCAGATGTCTGAGTCTGAAATGCGAAATATACGGGGGAATCGTATTTCAATGATTTTTCAAGAGCCAATGACATCTCTAAATCCAGTTTTGTCAATTGCTCAGCAAATTGGTGAGGCATTAATTTTGCATCAAAAATTGTCTGATAAAGATGCATTTGATCGTTCAGTTGAGTTATTAAAACTAGTTAAAATTCCTGAACCTCTAAGGCGTGCAAGAGAGTATCCTCATCAATTATCTGGAGGTATGCGTCAACGGGTGATGACTGCAATGGCTTTGGCATGCAATCCACAAGTGTTGTTAGCGGATGAACCAACAACTGCTTTAGATGTCACTATACAAGCTCAAATTTTAGATTTGATTATGGAGTTGCAAGACCGATTAGGTACTGCAGTAGTGCTTATTACACATGATTTAGGTGTCGTCGCTGAAACATCAGAGCGTGTGATTGTAATGTATGGCGGTAGAAAGGTTGAGGAGGCAAATGTAAATGATATATTTGCAATGCCGCTTCATCCATATACTCAGGGGCTATTGGCAGCTGTACCTAAGCTTACAACTTTATCAGGTAAAGAATCGTACTCAAAGCGATTACAGGAAATCCCTGGCATTGTCCCTGCACTAGTGAATTTGCCAGATGCATGCACTTTTGCCCCAAGATGTGCATTTGCAACTGATATATGTAGACACGAATATCCACCCTACACCAATATTAGTTCAAGCCATAAGGTTGCTTGTTGGCATGTTGCTAAGGTCTGTTAAGTTTTATGTCTGGAGGTTTTGAAATGGTATCTAATGAAGCTCCTGTATTAGATGTATCCAACTTAAAAAAGCATTTTTCAATTGGCAAGGGAATTTTTCATAAATCTAATGAAAAAGTCTATGCCGTAGATGGCGTTAGTTTTAGCATACCTAAAGGCCAGACCTTAGGTTTGGTAGGCGAGAGTGGTTGTGGTAAGTCAACTCTTGCAAGAGCAGTTATCCGTTTAGTTGAGCCGACCTCAGGTGAAGTAAGGATTATGGGGCGTAATATATTAGAGTTGTCAAAGTCTGAGATGAGGGATTGTCGTAGGCAGGCGCAAATTATTTTTCAAGATCCTTTTTCGTCTTTAAATCCGCGAATGACTGCAGGAGATATAGTTGCTGAACCATTGATTGTGCACAACATCGGTAGTCGTATTCAGCGGCTTGAGCGAGTTGCTGAATTATTTGATTTAGTAGGTTTGCGTGCCGCACAGTTGAGTAGTTTGCCCCATCAGTTTTCTGGTGGTCAACGCCAACGTATCGGCATTGCTCGCGCATTAGCTTTGGATCCACAATTAATAATTGGAGACGAACCTGTTTCAGCATTAGATGTATCAATACAAGCACAAGTTATTAACTTAATGATGGACTTGCAAGAGAAAAAGCAACTTTCTTATTTGTTTATTGCACATGATTTAGCAGTAGTTGAGCATATTAGCCATCGTGTTGCGGTGATGTACTTAGGGCGTATCGTCGAGCATAGTGACAAAAATTCCCTGTTTAGTCGTCCGCAGCATCCATACACAGAGGCGCTGCTTTCAGCGGTGCCTGTACCTAATCCAAAGTTGAAACGTCATCGGCGTTTAGTGCAAGGTGACGTTCCAAGTCCGATTAATCCGCCTGCAGGTTGTCATTTTCATACGCGATGTCCGTATTTGACAGAGCAGTGTAGAGTGGATGTACCACCGTTAATAGAAGTTGAACAAGGGCATTGGGTCGCATGCCATTTGCGATCGCCAAAATTAAATTGATTCATATTTCCTTTTGGCGGATGTACCGAATATAACTATTTATCTAACCAAACATCCTCAAGACGGTGATGAGTGTAAATGCCATTGATTGAGCGAAGGTAACCTTTAACGTATGGATGCCAACAAGCAGAGCTTGTGGAGTGATAAACCGCTACTCTTGCAGTATCTTGTTGTAATATGAGATCAATTGAATTTACTAACTGCTTGCGTTTGGCTGTATCCAGAGTGGTTGATTGTTCATCAAATTTGGCCTCTATTTCTCGATTACAATATTTATTGTAATTACGTATTGATTCACATTTAAAATTCTCATATAAAACCACGTCAGGATCATCAATCGCAGAGCCAGATGTTTCAAAGGCTAATGTATAGGCCCCCTTAATAATAGCACCTGTGAAAATTGTGTATTCTTTTTGCTCTACATCACTTTCAATATAAATGCTACGTAACTGATCTGCTGCTAGTGTTGCTCCCATAAGAAAGTTCGGTGCAGAGCTACGCACTATAAAGTTTGTTTTAAGCTTTTTATTCGGACCAAAGCCAGCCTCTTCCATTAGTTTTCGAGCTTCTGCTCGATTTTGATCTATATTTTTTCCGAATCCAGGAACCTTTTCCAACTGACTTAAGGATAGGCCCCAATTTCCAAAGGGGGGTGACATCATGACTCCACCCAGTCTTCCGCCACCTTGCTGGGCGGTAACGAATGCATTTCTATCTAATGCTAGCGTAATAGCCTTCCGTACTTTGGGATTGTCAAATAGTGCTGCTTTATGATTTATTAAAACTACCCCAGTAACCATAGTGCCCGTTGTGGAGCAGATTGCCTTTGGCAATTGCTCCTGAACCTCTTTGACACTATGAGGCGTTACAGTTGAAGTGCCTGTCATGTCAAATTCTCCGGCGATAAAGGATAACACTCTTGTCGAAGTGCTTGGCATTATCCGGTAAACTATGCCATCTAAATAAGGTTTTCCTGGTTTCCAGTAATCAGTATTTTTAATTAGTCGGATGGAATCATTTGGTTTAAAGTCGACGACTTTGAAAGGGCCAGTCCCTATAGGTTTTTGTCGCATAACTCGCCCATCAACATGGCAAGGATATACTGGTGACCAGCCGCTCGCTAAGAATGATAAAAAAGAGGGTTGTGGTCTGGCTAGAACGAATCGTACCTCATGTAAGCCATTAACATTAATTTCTTTTAAATTACTGTACCACTCTTTGTGTGAATTTTTTCGCCAGTTAGAAACTCGCTTTTCTAAAATCATATCCCAAGTGCATTGCACGTCGGCACTGGTAAAGGGCTTGCCATCATGCCATTTAACACCTTGCCGCAATTTCATTGTTAGTGTTTTGTTGTCGCTACTCCAAAACCATTCGGTAGCCAAGTCCGGTTTAATGGTTTCAGGTTTGGCCATTTCATCATGCTGATTGTATATGACTAGATTGTTAAATACAGCCATAAAGGGCTGTATAGCTGTGATTGATGACTCTTCGTGTAGAGATGCACTGCTTGGATTTTCTCTTAAAGGTATTCTCAGTGTTCCTCCATTTTTTTGCGCTATTGCGGAGGATGTAGAAATAAATATGATTGAAGTAAGAATGAGTATTTTTACAATCCAATTGGCAAACATACTTTCCCTTCATGTTTTATTTTAGTTTGATTTATTAATAAGATGGTTTAATACGAGATGTATTCAGTGGAATTAATCTTAAATGAGGTTGAATAGTTAATTCGTAACTTTGTCTTAATTCGAATAGACCTGGTTGAAGGGACACCCATTTTCTTAATGAAGATACCTCATTTAAACATTCATCAAACGACCTTAAGTTTTTATCAGCGAGGTAGCTAGCGACAACTAATGGTGATCTACTAACACCTTCCATACAGTGCACTAAAACAGAACCTGACTGATCGTTTATGAGTTTATCAAGCAAGCAAATTGCTTCTTGTAATCTAGTCACTTCATTACCAAAGCCATCTACCAGTTCTACACAGTGCCAGTTTATGCCCTGAGTGTTAGCGGCATTATTAGGCCAGCCATTTAAACAAAGGATGCTTGATATACCTGAGTTGCGAAGCGTATTTAATTTAACCGCATCATCAATATTGCCGATAGCGATTTTTGACGTGATCCAGTCCATAATTTTCCTATTATAGTTTTAAAGTATGTTGCTAAAGCGAATAATATTTTCTACTAATAAAGTAGGTAACTTACATACAGTTTGAGATGGGAAATTTAATTAAACCTTAATTGTGTTTTAAATTAGTTTTTTAGGTTTCTCAAAGCAAATAGATTATATATATTAAATACAGTCCCCACGTTATAGTGATCTTTAAACCTCATTAGACTTTTATTCGATCATATTGCGAACTCGCTTTTGTTTATTGTGGAATATTAGTGAAGATATAATTTTAATTATCATAGAATCTATGCTTTGCAGTAAATTATCGCAACAAAATAAATTAGATAATTAGTTTGCTTTACAAAAAAAAGATAAGCAACTCATTGGTTAATATTTGAATTAACTAGGAACCTTATACAAGGCAATGTAAGATGTAATTATTTGAGCTGAATTATTAAAGGAGTCTAATATGGAGATAATTACCCCATTTAAACATCGTTCATTCCCATTAAGCATTCATGCGGGAAAAGATGCTTTAGATTCATTGCGTAGTGAGGTTGATCGTGTTCGTGCTAAAAGAGCTTTTATTGTGTGCGGACAGTCCGTCGCCAATAAAACAAATTTAATCGATCGCATTAAGCAAAATCTTGATGATCGCTATGTGGGTTTGTTTGACGGGGTGGAGGCTTCTTCACCGCTACCATCTGTACTAAACGGGGTTGCTGCAGCCAGAGAGGCCAAGGCAGACCTAATTGTTGCTGTGGGTGGTGGAAGTGCAATGGTCACCGCTCGTGCAATAATTATATTGTTATCGGAGAAGGGTAGTATACAAGACATTTGTACTCAGTATCCAAGTGGCCAGGCGCCAATCAGCCCCCGATTAATGGCTCCAAAAATTCCTAATATTTTAGTGCTAACAACGCCGAGCACTGCTATGACTAGGGCAGGCACCGCTGTTAAGGATGTAGCGCAAAATCACCGATTAGAGCTTTTTGATCCAAAGACTAGACCGTCTTGTTTGATTTGGGATGAGGAAGCGCTGTTGACGGCGCCTAGTGAGCTTTTTATAAGTACAGCAGCTTCTGCATTAAGTGGGATATTTACAGGTGCAGCATCTCCTCATTCGAATCCAGTTGCCTTGGGGGATATTCTGCATGCTTTGAGACTATCATTGGAGAGTTTGCCTAAACTGAAGTCTGAGCCACTAAATGCAACGGCGCGTATTAATTTAGTTGCGGCTTCTTTTTTAAGTAATCGTTATTTAGATGGGATGCGAGGTCGAGCCTTTGGCATTGTTTCTTCTTTGGGACATGTCATTGATACGCTCTATACTAACCTGAGCCATGGCGATTCAAGCTCTTTAACCACAGCGTGGGGCATGAGATTTAATCTCGATAAAACAATACCTGGACTTATTCGATTAGCTGAAGCACTTGGAACTGGGGCAGGATTGTCTAGGGGGGCGCTAGCAATGTCTGCTACAGATTATGTTGAAAAATTCTATAAAGACCTGAATATGCCAACTCGCTTGCGTGATGCAAACATTCCACAAGAGGACGTTGAAAAAATTGCAAATGATGCAATGGGAGATTTTTATTTACATCAGAATGCTCGTAAAGTTATGCATCAGTCGGAGATTGTGGAGCTGTTGAATCAAATGTGGTGAACATATTCTATTATTGAAGTTTAACACTTAGATTTTTTACCTGTTGTTCAATCTCCGCATATTCAATCAAAATTGTTTTTTTCAGTTCGCTTGGGGTCATTCTTTCCCCAGGCTGGCTACCATCGGCTAGTAATTTCTGTGCCATTTGGGAGGAATTCATTCCATCACTGACAATTTTATTTATGGCTAAAATTATTTTTGAAGGTGATTTTGCAGGTAACCAAAGATTGTAGCGATTAGTAATCTTAAATCCCTCTAAACCTTGTTCTGTGATGGTTGGTAAATCTGGGAGAGCAGGAATGCGCTTAAGCCCCATAGCGACAAGCGCTTTGACTTTTCCAGTTTTTATTGCATTTGTCGCAGCAATTGCGCTGGTAGGCACCATATGAATTTCTCCGCTCATAACTGCAACTATAGATGGAGCAGAACCTTTATATGCTACATGTAAAAACTTTCCGCCAGTCAGCATTGCTAGCCTTTCCATTCCTAGATGCACTGCGCCCCCAATTCCAGAACTACCATAGGTAAGAGTTTGTGTTGCTGATAATGCGATCAGTTCTTTTAAGTTTTTAGCAGGTAAATTTAAGCCTGTTATTAATACGTATGGTTGTGCAGACATTGCTACTACTGGATCAAATGCAGTTCTAATGTCAAATGGGACTCGATTTGTAGCCCCCATTACTAATAGCCCATCTCCAAAACTAAGAATAGTATAACCATCAGGTGCTGACTTCGCTGCTAGCTCCGCAGCAATTACTCCACCACCTCCAGGTCGATTATCAACAACAATAGTTTGTCCCCAACTTGTGTTTAACATTTGTCCTGCGGCTCTTGCGATAGCGTCAGCGCCTGCACCTGGCGCTACAGATACAATAATACGAATAGGACGTTTTGGATATCCGACTATTTTTTCTTCTGACAATGAAGAGGAAGAATAAACTATTAACGCAACATTAATGCTCAGTATTAGCTGCATAATTTTAGATTTCATTTCGCTCCTCGTTATATATTTTATATGGTATTTTGAAATTAAATTTTTTTAAGGCGTTAATATATATAATTTATAAGTCAACGTCTAGCATAAGATAAGACAAGCTTTTGCCATGCATATCTAATGCAAGTGAAACAGTGACTCCGCCACCTAAAGCATTTTCAATGACAAAATTAAGTGCTTTGAGTTTAGGTAATTCATATCGAGTAACGGGACCTTTAGCAACATTAGTGTAAGCCTTTAGTACTCGTTCAGCAGTTAGTTTTTCTAATAATAATGCCCATGCGTCATCATTATATGCAATGACCGAAATGTTTGAAGTGTTCCCTTTATCCCCTGCGCGAGCGTGAGCTAGATCATAGACTTTCATTTATAGATTTCCTTCAATGGTAACGAATGGTTTAACCATATGTCGAGGTATTAAGATGGATTTAACAGCTAATACTTCACGTATTGAATTAGAGCCTCCACCACCACCAGATGGACCATTCACATGCAGGGTTCTGACTTCGAACCCTACGGCCAAGGCAGCTTTTCGACTAGAACTACGAGCGGAAAAGCGCATTCTCACTTCATAAGGCTCTGGCCTGTCAACACCTGCTCCATGAAGGCTAGATATTCCAATATAGTCAACCCTTATTTCTGGATAGCTAAAACCTCTAGATTTTAAGCGATCACGAACAATTTGCTCTGCAAGTTTTGCGCGCGCTAATGCATTGGGACCGGCATATCCAACTTCTCCTTCCCCAATATAGCCATCGTGATATCCGACAACAACTTTGTAAGTTGTTGTCCGTGGGCGCGCTTTTGATCCAGTCACCTTCACGCGATTCAGGGCTTCTTGGTGAAACTCTATGTCTGATATATCTAAAATACAATCTGGAGTGATATAATTTTTGGGGTCATGCATTTCATATAAAATTTGCTCTTTGCAGGTCATCACATCTAATCGACCGCCAGAGTTGTCTAACTTTCCAATTGTTAAAGAGCCGTCTTGAGAAATATCTGCAAATGGGAATCCGATATTTACTGGGTCTAAGCAGTCTTTTTTACCTGGATCTATAAAGCAACCACCAGTCACTTGGGCGGCGCACTCCATAAGATGGCCGGCAGTCGTGCCTATAGCGAGCTTAGGATAATCGTCATAACTCCAATTAAGTCCGTGCAACATAGTACCTAAGAAAAGGGATGGATCTGCTACTCGTCCAGTAATTACTATAGGTGCACCAGTATTTAATCCATCCCTAATCACATCTGCCCCTAGGTAGACATTTGCAGAGGCCATATGAGGAATAATAGCTTCTACCGGTTCACTATTTTCCATTAAAGGCAATTGAGGGTTGTTGCGAATAATTTCAGTGACATCGTCTCCATTGACAACAGCTATAGGTAGATTGCCGTAACCCATGTCCTGTGCAACACGTCTAATTGCTTTAGCTGCACCAACTGGATTTGCTGCGCCCATATTAGTGACAATGCGAATATTGTTTTTAATGCAAGCAGGGAGTACCGCTTCAAACCTTTCTATTAAGTATGGGGTATAGCCAAGTTCAGGATTTTTAAGTTTTGTGAGGTTTTCTCTGGCGATGGTGCGCTCAGCAAGACATTCGAATACCAAATAGTCCAGGTTTCCATTTAAAGCCAAATCCGCTGCAGGTTCAATCCGATCGTCTGAAAAACCAGCTCCTGTACCTACGCGGATATTTTTTTTGTTTGAATTCATGATTATATTCCCTAGCTAGGTGTATATTACTAAAAAAATTGTGCTTAGATTCTAGTAGAATCGTTATTTTCTAAATTATTTAATTACCAATTATCATTTAATATATTATAGGCAGCTGTTAATTTTTAAAGTTGCAATCTTTAAATTAAGCTATTTTAAAGTCATTCAATTCGTAATTTATCGGAACAACATGAAAAATCTTTCAATAAATACTTTATATATATATATTTCAATCATCTTTTGCTTTAGTTTTTTTAGCTCTTCTGCAATTGGGTACCAAAATATTACTATAAAAGATACGGTCCTGAGAGCATCAACTGGTTCATTAATACTACCAGAGTTTGAATTCTTGAATGTTTTAGGCGGTACTCTTAAATCTGCAGAAATGAATGGGAAAATTATAGTTATTCGATTTTGGGCAAGTTGGTGAGACACTTGTAGAAGTGAGATGCCCTCCGTGCAGAGGGCACATCAAGAGTATTCTCGAAAAGATGTAGTAATAATGTCTATCTCGTTGGATGGTGGTGATGGTTCTGTGGTTAAGAAATACTTGGCGCAACATAATTTTACAATACCAACTGCACATGATAATGGGATGCGCTATGCGCGAAAAATTGGAGCGCGCGGTGTCCCTATGACTTTCATTATTGATCGTAAACAAAATATTATTTACAGTGCTATAGGTCCATTAAATTATGATCATGTAGAATTTAAGAAAATAATGGCAAATCTATTGATAGATAATAAGTAAAGTGGAGGTTAGATGATTAATGCAAAAAAATTAGTAAACACTATATTGCTACTATTATTTATTTTAATAAGTAGTCGTGCATTCTCTCTCCAAATTGGAGATCAAGCACCTGAGTTTTCTTTACGAGCGACCACTAATGAGAATATCAATCTTAGTGATTTTAAAGGTGAAAAGAATCTAATTATTTTCTTCTATATCGGCGCATTTACTAACACTTGAACACAAGAAGCCTTAGCTTTTCAACTTGACCTTCCAAAGTTTGAGGCTTTAAATACCCAGGTTCTGGGTGTAAGTGTTGACTTTAATGACACCAATCGTCATTGGGCAGATCTGTTGGGGCTGACCTATCCATTGTTAAGTGATGTAAGAAGAACGATGTCCCGCAGCTATCAAGTGTTAAATGACAATCCAGATTTAATTCGCAACGGTAAGATCGCGATACATAATAGATCTAAACGAGCCTGGTTTGTGATAGACCGATTTGGAATTATTCGTTACATGAATATTGAGTCTAGTGAATTAGTTCCCAGTGATGAGTTATTGAAAGTAATATTAAAGTTGACTAGTCGTTAGTTGGCTAATTTTACTTTGTGTTTATTCTCACCCTATGGGAAATAATTTAATTGAAAGCTTAGTATGAAATTACCTTCTCGATTTTATCCTTATGTGCACATTGCGACCCTAACTGTTGTTTTGGTATTGGTAGTAACATTTTTTTGTACTTATTTGAATTATGGATTTGGCGATGACTTTATTGTGAGATGGTTGCTGACATGGATAACTGTATGGCCATTGGCATGGTTGACTGCTTTAATCTGGACTCCTTTTGCCAGTCGCATTACTCGTAGCATTGTTAAAATAAACCAATAATGAAATTAATACTTAACAAGCATAGTGAATATGAAAAAAAATAAACAAGTGATCTTAAAAAAAAGATCAAATTTAGAAATTTTGGAATCCAATTTTGAAGTTGTTGATGCAGAAATTCCTCCCATTAATGTTGGAGAATTTCTAATTAGAGCGCATTATTTATCCGTTGATCCTTATATGCGGGGACGTATTGATGAAGAAAAATCTTATGCAGAAAAGGTTGAAATTGGTGAGGTTATGGTTGGTACTGTAGTGGGTATGGTTGTTGAATCTAGCCATGATAAGTTTTTGGTAGGAGATTTTGTTGAAGCTAGGACTGGCTGGCAGTTGTATGGAATCTGCAACGGTAGTGGAATTCGTAAATTAAAAAATGATGGTGTGCCACTTACCGCTAATCTTGGGACCGTTGGTATGCCAGGTGTTACTGCATGGATCGGATTAAATGTACATGCCCAGCCGATCAAGGGTGAGACTGTTGTGGTGTCTGCGGCTAGTGGTGCAGTTGGTAGTGTGGTTGGACAATTATCCAAGTTAAAAGGGTGTCGAGTCATTGGAATAGCGGGTGGTCATACAAAGTGTGATTATGTTGTTAATGAACTTGGATTTGATGCTTGCCTAAATTATAAGGACAAAGATTTTCAAAAAAATTTACGCGATACTTGTAATGAAGGTGTTGATGTTTATTTTGATAATGTTGGAGGAATAATTCTTGACTCGATTTTGAATTATATGAATCCTTTTTCAAGGATTGTATTATGTGGGCAAATATCAGGATATTCAGATCCTAGTGCACTTACAGTACACAATTTCAGGAGTTTTCTAATTAATCGAATCCAATTAAAAGGTTTTATTTGTTCTGATCATATGGATTTGTGGCGCCTAGCGTTAAGTGAGTTAGGCGATCTTGTTAAGTCTGGTCAATTAAAGTACAAAGAAAGTATCGCTATAGGGTTAGATAGTGCACCAAAAGCTTTGATTGGTTTAATGGAGGGGAAGAATTTTGGTAAACAGCTGGTGAAATTGCTTTAAGTTTTGCTTGTTCATTTACTTTGGAAGATACTTGACTTAAAAATATATGTTTGGAATCATTTAATGTTCATATTATGGATAATACAGGTTTTTTGTAAGCTGTATAGATATGTAGATAATGCCCATATAGTGGGTTCTTTATAGGTTATCAGAGGATTTAATGAGAAGATTTAAAAGTTAGTTGTTGTTTACTATGGGTAGCATTCAAAATTAAAATCAAATTTTCTAACCCGCTATACCTATCTAAAAGTTACTGAATATGATTGAAGTTAATGAACGAATTGATGTCATAGCCAGCCCAGATGCAGTATGGGAGATTTTGTCAAATCCCCATGAGGTCGTAGAGTGCGTTCCTGGAGCAACCTTAGGAGAGCTTCAGGAAGATGGCTTTTATGATGCTGGTTTAATAGTTAAATTTGGCCCTGCAAGAGTGACCTTTCATGCGCGTTTTATGTTGGAATTAGATCAAGTAACTCACTCAGGTACAGTGACTTCACGAGGTAAAGATAATCAAGGTGGAACTAAAATTCGTGCAAATATGAAATTTCGCGTCGTGCCTCAAGATACAAATTTAGGGTCTTCTATATTTGTAGATGCAAATGTTGAGGTAAGCGGAAGGCTTTCTACTATTGTTGAGTCAGGCGCTTCTTTGGTCGTTGGTCGAATGACTAAAGAGTTTACAGAGCACCTAGAGACTCGATTAAATAAAGTTTGAAAATAAAAATAGTAACTGCTCATATCGTAGTGAATATGGTCAAATGTTTTGATTGATAATTTAATAATGAGGAGGTTTAAATGAAAGTTTATCAAAGAATGGCTCGTGCTTTCAAAGCTGAAGGTGTGACAGCCACCTTCGGTATGATGGGCGACGGTAATATGTATTGGTTGCATGAGCTCCACAAGCTTGGTGGTGTAAAAATTCATGAAGTACGGCACGAAGGGGCTGGCTTAGGTATGGCTGACGGCTGGGCGCGCACCACACAAGAGGTTGGTGTGGCAACAGCTACATGCGGACCAGGCACGACACAGTTAGCCACTGCTTTTGTAACTGCAGCACGCGCTTCATCCCCATTGGTAGCGTTTTGTGGTGAGTTTCCTACGAATGACGATGAATATACCCAACGACTCGATCAGTCTATATTTGCTACTGCTTGTGAAGCTGGATTTGTTCGTTTGGGTTCTGCTGACGCAGCTGATGATGTCGTTAGAAAAGCGTTCTATTTAGCTAAAACAGAACGCAGACCAATTCTGTTAAGTGTTCCTATGGATTTGCAGCAAATGGAGTGGGACGATGATGAACCGTATACCCCTTCCTCATCTTTATTTACACCAGGGGTAGTCCATCCAGATGCCCAAGCTTTAGAGCGTGCCGTTGAAATTATTTCGAAAAGTAAGCGGCCAGTTATCATTGCTGGAAGAGGAGCGCAATGGTCTGGAGCAGGGGAGGCTATTGTAAGGTTAGGGGATAGAATAGGCGCATTACTTGCAACATCGCTGCTCGCAAAAACATTCCTTAATGAAAATGAATACCATGCTGGAATTTCTGGGCTGTATGCCACTAGAGGTTCATTGCACTTATTGCAAGAAGCGGATTGTGTTATAGGGGTTGGTGCAAGCTTGAACCGGTACACCACCGAACATGGATATTTGTATGCTAATGCTAAATATATCCAAATTGATAGCAAACCACATGTCATTATGAGTGGCGTTCGTGCCGCTGATTGTTATTTACAGGCTGATGCAAAAATTGGTGTTGAAGCTTTGGATAAACTTTTGGCTGAAAAGAAAGTTAAAGGTGTTGGTTATCGCACACCTGATGTGAAGTCTAAATTAAATCACCACTGGGCTGATCCTACCGAGTTCCCACTTGATCCTGGGACGGTTGATCCAAGAGAGGCGTGTATGCTTTTGGATGAGATTGTTCCGCCAAGCGTTGGAATGCTATCGGGCAGTGGTATGGCATCAGGTATTTCAAATATGATGATGGTTAAACGTAGATCTCTAATGCAAGGCGGACATTTTTTTGGATGCATCGGTCAAATGCTACCTGCGGCAATGGGAGCTGTTGCTGCAACAGGTCAGCCTGCAATGTTGCTAGAGGGTGATGCTAGTGTGATGATGCATCTGGCTGAGTTTGAGACTGCCGTTCGTTATAATATGCCTTTATTAGTAGTGGTCATGAATAATGAGGCTTTGGGCGCTGAGTATTACAAGCTTGATGTTAAAAAAATGGATGTAAATACATCAGTAATTAGCACCCCTGATCTGGGTAAGGTTGCTGTTGCTATGGGCGGAAAAGGTGCAATTGTTCGCTGTATGGATGATCTTGAGAAAGCAGCAAAAGAGTGGGTTGCGAATCCGGGCCCCATGATTATTGATGTCAGAATCTCACGTACAATTATGAGTATTCCTTATCGTCGTATTCATTATGGTCGTGAGGATTGATTTTTTAATTTATTGAAAGCACTTTTACAGTAATAATTGTAAGAGTGCTTTTTTATAAATCTAGGTGCCGAACATGTTTTATAAAAGTTAAATATATGACTTTCAGATCTCTTAAACGATTATCTGTTTTAGATCAATCAACAGCATCCAAGGGAAAGTCGCAAGATCACGCAATTAGAGAAACTATTGAATTAGCTAAACATTGTGAGAAATTAGGATTTAATCGGTATTGGGTTTCAGAGCATCATAACTCTGGCAATATTGTTGGAACTGCCCCAGAAGTTTTGATGGCAGCAATCGCTGCAACGACTAACCGTATTCGTGTTGGTAGTGCTGGAGTGATGCTCCCGCACTATTCATCCCTAAAGGTGGCTGAGCAATTCCGAGTGCTTGAGGCGATTGCACCAGGACGGATTGATTTAGGCATAGGACGTGCGCCAGGGTCTGATCAATTAACTGCAAGAGCATTAAATCCCTATCCTCAGGATGTGAATGATGAGTTTCCACGGCAAGTCGATGAGCTAAGGTCTTGGGTGTGTGATTTGCCATTGCCTGATGCCCATCCCTTTAGGAAAATTCACGCTCACCCTACTGGGCCTACTTGTCCTGAAATGTGGATTTTAGGTAGCTCTAATTACGGTGCACAATTGGCGGCCTATTTTGGTTTGCCTTACGCTTTTGCTTATTTTTTTAGTGATGGTTTTGGGGTAGAGCAGGCATTAGATATTTACCGGAAAAGTTATAGGCCTAGTGAGCGTTTCCCAGAACCTATTGCCACAATTTGTGTTTGGGCATTGGCTGCGGATACAGAAGAAGAGGCTTTATTCTTATATAAAACCCGTGAACGATCTGGTATTGATCGTGAATATGGAGTACGTATGCCTCTTGTATCACCTGAAGAGGCGGCATCGAGAGTTTTTTCTTCGGCAGACCAATTAATTGCAGAAAAGTTAAAGCGTAAAGCGATAGTTGGCAATTCGCAGCAAGTTAGTCAGCAACTGATTGCTTTGGCAGGAAAATTAGATCTTGAAGAGCTGGTAATAGTAACCTGGACCTTCGCCCCGGAAGCCAGAAGAAGATCGTATGAGTTATTATCAAAAGAGTTTAATTTGGTTTAACTTTTTATTTATTTAAAGAAATTTATGTTGCTGTAACCACGATATCACATCGAAAAATGTCATCATGCATGCACTGAATCTCTGAGATAGCGCACCAATGACAATTTCAGTGCCAAGACCTGCATTTTATAGCATTTAAAATTGAACAGATCTTTTGGGAAGGCATTCGACTTTGGTCGTGGCGAGTAGTTAATAGATTAAAAAATTAGATTAAAAAATCTATTTACATTTTTAAGAGAACTATGAGGTTTAATGAGATTATAATTTTTTAATAAAAAATTTGATTACATATCCTCCTTTTTAATACCTAATTATTTTATGATTAGTGCATGGCAGGGTTAATTAATATGCTCATGAAGTAAGGTGTTATTTTTAAGCAATGTTTCATCGATAATAATGCCAAGCCCTGGTCCTTGTGGGACTTCGACATAGCCATTAATAATTTTGAAGTCGCTTTCGGGGCAAAGAGGATCTTTTGCTGTACTGTTAAGACCAAAAACAAATTCTGCGGCTCCCATCATTCTTGCTTTTGGTGTGCTTGAGTAAAAATGCGCAGCTGCAGCCGCTTCTAGCTGTGATTGAACTGCAAGGCCACCACAATTTAATTGTATATTTGCAGCTTCTGCAATTGCTGCAATTTTTTTTGCATTGCTGATACCTCCAACTTTGTATAATTTAATACAAAATACATCAACCGCTCTATGCTGCGCTAAATTATGCGCGTCTTGAATCGTAAATAAAGCTTCGTCAGCCATTACTGGTATGCCTGCAGCAGCAGTTTTGATCATTTGCATACCGTGCAAATCATGTCTTGCAATTGGTTGCTCAATGTATCCTAAACCTAATTTCTTGAGTTCATGAATTGCTAGTAGTGAATCAGTAAGCGACCAACCGGCGTTAGGGTCAATGCCAATCATGATGTCATCACCTAAAGCTTTTCGGACTGCCTCAAAATGTAATACATCCTGCTTCCATCCTCGATAGTCTGCCATTTTAAGGCAAAGAATACGAATGCCATACTCATCTACCGCCTTAATGCTTTCATCGATTATTGTTTGAACATTCTCTGCCATGCTCACAGACCATTCTAATGGAATTTTCGGTTGGCAAGAGCCCCCAATTAAATTGTAAATAGGAGTTCCTAGTGCTTTTCCCTGGGCGTCCCTAATTGCAATGTCCAATACGGCTCTAGCGGCTGGGTTGTTAGCAAGACGATTGTCAAACAATTCATTAATTGACTCTAAGTCAAAAATTGATCGGCCAATTAACGCAGGTCCATAAATTTCTTTAATGGCGGCGATCATGCTTTGAGTGGTATCTGCCACAAAATGACCAGGGCTAATCGGACGTATTTGTGCAATTCCAATCACTCCATCAGCATATATTTTTACAAGTACAGGTTTACTGGTAATGCTATCGTTTGGACCCGTGTCGTATGTTCCGCTGGAAAAAATTCGCTTAAGTCTAGTCGACAGTTTTGTAACATAGATTTCGATTCGATCAATCATATCATTTCCCAATTTTAAATTATCTATATTGTTATTCTGGCTTTATGCCTGCATCTTTGACTACTTTTTCCCAGCGGATTAATTCTTCATGGATTAATTTTGAAAATTCATCAGGTTTATTTCCTACAGGTTCAAACCCTTGTTTGAGCATTCCGTCCCTAATGGCTATCGTATCCATTGTTACTATAATTTCTTTGGATAATTGAGAAATTATTGTTTGTGGCACCCCTTTAGGTAGTAATAATCCATACCATGATGCGGCGTAATAACCCGGCAATCCAGACTCAGCAATTGTTGGAATCTGTGGCAATGCTGAACTACGTTTAGAAATTGAAACGCCAATAGCCCGCATTTTTTTTGAGAGTATTTGAGGTAATGCAGTTGGGATTGAAGTGAACAGTGTCTGCACTTCCCCGCTAATCAATCCAGTAACTGATGGTGCGCCACCCTTATAAGGTACGTGTATCATTTCTATGCCTGCAGATGACATCAAAAGCTCCATAGCCAAATGAGTGACATTCCCTATGCCTCCCGATCCAAAAGTTAAGGATTTTGGTTTTATTTTTGCTAAGGCGATTAGTGACTTAATGTCAGAAACAGCAATATTTGGATGCACTACTAATACGGAGGGGCCTATGGCAATTAAGCTCAGAGGAATTAGATCTTTTTTTATGTCGAATGGTAACTTTAGTGAGAGACTGGGAATGGCAATTGTAGAGTTTGCCATTAGTATGGTGTAGCCATCGGGGTTAGATTTAGCGACAATTTCTCCAGCAATATTACCGGAGTATCCAGGTCTATTATCAACTAAAAATGTTGAGCCTAGATTTTCAGTTAATTTTTGAGCAATTGAGCGGGCAGCCAGATCAGTTCCTCCACCCGCACCAAATCCAACAACAATTCGTACAGATTTATTGGGATAGTTTGCTCTTGCTTGAGCGGGTTGTGGATTTTGAAAAAATTGCAATGTGATAAAAAAAACAAAGAATGAAGATTTGTAAATTAAATTAATATTAGATTGATTCATAAGGGGTATATTTAATATGAAGATATTTTACTTTTTAAAGTATTGAGAATGTCTGGGATGAGAGGGGTTTTCTAATGATTTATTAGACTCGAACGGGGCGTGTCCCTCTACCTGTGCCGCGTATAATATGCGACGACTGTTCGAGTTAAACGCATCTCTGCGGTGTAGACTTGCGCGATTATCCCAAATGACAATATCGCCAGTTTGCCATTCATGTTTGTATGTGAATTCACTTTGTGTGGTGTGTTTCCATAACTCATCTAGTAATGATTCTGATTCCTCTATTGAGAGCCCATTAACATATGCGCTGTGCCTCCTCCCAAGGAAGATCATGTTGTAGCCAGTTTCTGGGTGGGTGGAGATTATGGGATGGCTAGGGCCGGGTATTTCCCTAATGTCCATATTTAAAGATGCGCCTGGGCGAATTTGCATGGCAGTATCAACAATATTAGCTTGCTTTATCGTTTTTCCAGAAATGTATTGTTTTAGATTTGAGGGTAAAGTGTCATATGCGGCGTAGCAATTTGTAAAATATGTATGGCCTCCTTCTTTTGGTATTTCTACAGCAAGTAACATGCGTGCGGCTGTGGGTTGTTTCTTAAATGAAAAGTCGGAATGCCAGACTACTTCACCGTCTCCGAGAATTCCAACAGGCCTATCGTTCTGGCGTAAATTTGTAACTACAGTAATTTCTGGAGGGAGATCAAATAAGTTATTTGCTGTGCGTTCATTTAAATTTCGTTCATGTAGATTTGAGGAAGTGATTGGTTTTCCAAATCGTTTTACTAATTTAACTATTTGCTCAGCGGTTGATTTTTGATTTCTAAAAATTAAAACGATATGATTTAGCCATAAATTGTGAATCTCTTTAAATGTATGATCACTAATTAAAGATAATTCTAAATTGTGTATGGTGGCGCCAAGAGCTGCATTTTCTAAATTGATAGAAAATTTATCAGGCAAGTGCTCTGCGGATTTATTTGACATTTTAAATTCCTTTTTAACAAATATTTTACTTTTGATAATACTTAATATTGATCATCATGATTGGCTAATACCTTCAGATAGTTAGAGCGCCCTCCATCTGCTGCTATAGTAGTACCTGTTAACATTTTCGAGTCATCAGATGCGAGAAATAAAGCGATATTAGCTATATCTTCAGGTTCTCCTGTGGCGAAAGGATATAATTTCTTAAATGCTTCACGTTCCTTGTAAGCGTGACTATCTTTAGAAACTGTATTGTTTTCGTAGCGATTGATATTTCTTTCGGTTCTGACAGTGCCAGGCGCAATGGCATTAGCGCGAATACCATACTCAGAATATTGAGCTGCTAGAGTTTTTGTAAATGAAACGATACCGCCTTTTGTTGCTGCATAAGCTGGCTTCACAGATCCAATTAATCCTAAATGAGATGTGACATTGATTATTGAACCGCCTCCACTTTTAATGATGTGTGGTATCCCATGTCTACAAGTTAGGAAGGGGTGAAGTAAATTTAAATTGATTGTTTTGTGCCAAACTTCAAGACTCATTTTATGCACAGGGTGGTCTTCTGTTGAAGAACCGCCTGCACAGTTGAAAATGATATCGAGTCTACCAAATTCTTTGATGATATACGCTACTGCTGATTTTACAGATTCGTCTTTTGTGACATCTGTCTCTATAAAAAGTGCTTTGTTCCCATTGCTGGAAATTTGGTCAGCTACAGCTTTGCCAGATTGAACATTGATGTCTAGGATTGCTACTGCTGCACCTGCCGAAGCGCATATCTTGGCTGTTGCTCGAGCGATTCCGGCTCCTGCACCAGTTAATAGCATCACTTTATTGGATAGTTTTTTCATACATTAAAATCTTTCGTATTGTTATGGATTTTCGACTGTAAACTGATTGAATATTTTTTATAATTTGAGTACCACTAGTCTACTTTTAAGCCAGCGGACCTAATCACTGGGGCCCACTTTTGAATTTCATTAGCAATAAATTTGGTTGTAATTTCAGGTGAGCTTCCAACCGCCTCTAGTCCTAATGAGTTTAGTTTTTCTTTTAACGAATTTGATTGTAGAGATAGGTATATTTCATGATTAATTTTTGTAATGATGTCACGTGGAGTTGCGGCTGGAGCCAGAACCAAAGTAAATCCAGTGAGTATAAATTCTTTTACACCGGATTCTGAAATCGTTGGTATTTGTGGCATTACCAACGTTCTTTTTTCCCCAGTAGAGGCTATTGCTCTGATTTTATTGGCTCTGATGTGGGTAATGGCCGATGAAACATTGCTAAACATAAAATCTATTTCACCGCTGATGAGAGCAATACCCGCCGGTCCTGCCCCTTTGTACGGGATATGATTTAGTTGAGTCTTGGTCAGACTCTGAAATAATAGCCCAGCCAAATGATTGGCACTGCCGTTGCCGGAAGATGCAAATGTAATTACCCTAGGTTTTGATTTGGCAAGATTAATAAAATCTTTAATGGTATTGATTGGAATAGATGGATGACATGAAAAAAAATACTGTCCAGTTGTTAATTGAGTGATAAAGGCAAAATCTTTAATTGGATCGTATGGAACTTTTTGGAGGCTGGGTTGTATAGAAAATTCCATCGCTACAGTCATTAAAGTATATCCATCGGGTGGGCTTTTGGATAACTGCTCTGTGCCAATGATTGTGCCAGCGCCTGGTTTATTCTCTACTAGTACATTAACACCTAATTGTTCAGTGAGTTTCTGCGATATTAATCGTGCCATTACATCGGTACTGCCACCAACCGATATTGGCACTATCATTCGAATATTTTTAGTTGGATAGGATTGTGCCTTGCAAAAGTTATTAAAAGTAATTAGAGTGAATATGGAAATATAAAAAAATAAATTCAATTTATTTCTATCGTGGAATTTTAATTTCATTAATGTGTTGTCTTATCTTGTTAAATTAGAAGAGGTGTTGATTAAATGACTTTAAAATTAAATCATTTGCATTTAAAGACTAAGAACCCTAAAGAAACTGCTCAATTTTATGTTGACATTATGGGGGGTGTTATTACGAACCAGTCTGCTTCTGGTGGTTATCGTGTAAATTTACATGGCTTATCTTTAAATATAACGGATCTGCATCCTAAGCAATCTCGTAAACAAACTTATGGTATGGAGCATATTGCTATTGATACGGACGAGCTGGATACAATTGTGACTAAGTTGAAAGCGTTAGGAATTGGCATTCTGGAAGAGGCCGTAGTATCAGGCGGCCGAAGGGTGTGTTTTTTTGAAGGACCGGATGGCGTTCAGTTAGAATTTATTGAGATGAAATGAAATCAAATCAAATGCACTTAAGGTCTGGTTAACGCAATAAATGCGTTAACCAGATTTACATTTTTAGTCCATGTAACTTGGATCAATTTGTGCCATCCAGCGTCTTACTGCGGCCCATAATAATCCTGGACCATCTGATGCATTTTTATCTTGATTAACAATTTCAGTAGTTTGTTTGCTGGTTTTTTGGACAACGTTCATTGGTGGGAATATTAGTTTTGCGCCGCCAGCTTGTGCCATTACTTGAGTTTCACATGACATTTCTAGGCGCCGCATTAAATTAAAAGCGTGCCCCATGGTTTCACCACAAGTTAAGAGTCCGTGGTTGCGAAGGATCATTACATTTTTATTGCCAAGCGCCTGCGCGATTCTGTCGCTTTCTTCTGCATCATTTGTAATCCCCTCTACGTCATAGTAAGCAATTTTATCGTAAAGGTTCATTGCGCCTAGATTAATTGGAAGTAAGCCTTGCTCTTGGCACGCAACTGCTACCCCAGCTTTAGAGTGTGTATGAATTACACAATGTGCATCTTCTCTGGCCATGTGAATAGAGCGGTGTACAACGAATCCAGCCATATGTAGTGGGTGTGGGGATGGTGTTAGTTTATTTCCATCAAGGTCGACTTTTAAAAGATTGGATGCCGTTATTTCGTGATACATGAGTCCAAATGGATTAATGAGAAAGTGAGATTTAGTATCAGGCACTCTGGAGGAAATATGATTGAAAATAATGCTGTGATGCCAACCCATTTGCGATACCACACGATATGCACAGGCTAAATCAACGCGAGCAGCCCATTCTTCTGGGGTGCAATCTATTTTTGGTGAAGCAAGGTGCGGTGCATTCATATGTTTCTCCGGTTAATTAAGGGTAGTATTAAATATTTTCTTATTAAATCTTATTAAATCTTATTAATTCATATTGAATTTAATGGAATATTTCATTGAAGTTTCTATAAATTTTTATACATTGAATCGATATTATTTTATACGTTATTTCAGCGTTTGTGATTATTAAATAGCCTATATAATTATTTTTGTATGAATTTAAATTTTATTTGTCTGATGGTTGCGTTACAGCATCTTAGAGTTCAATTTGTGGAGCTTTTGCGATTCTTGCTTTTAACCTACTTTGACTTAACATGCCCTTTATTTTCAATCTGTGTGTTAGATTAGGATATTTGTATGTTTGTCTGATTTGGGAGATTAATAATTGTTTAATTTAATAGCAAAAGCGCATCCGTTGGGCGCTACTGTTTATGATATGGACTTGTCTAAATCGTTATCAAACGAATCTTTTTCTCAGATTTTGCAAGCGTTAGGTCAGTATGGGGTTCTGTGTTTTCCAAACCAACAAATAGATGCGAAAAATTTACGGGATTTTTCTGCTCACTTTGGATCTTTACAAGTTGGTGTTAGTAATGCATTTGAACCTGGTTATCCAGAGGTTAGTGTTTTATCTAATATTTTGGTAAACGGTGAGTTGATTGGTCTGCCTGATGCTGGTCAAGATTGGCATACCGATATGTCTTACAACTCAACTATTGGTTTTTTAAATGTTTTATATGCGATAAAAATACCTACCAGAGATGGTCGCCCAATTGGTGATACTCTTTTTGCTAATATGCATGCGGCTTTTGATGATTTACCTGATCATATGAAAACGGATTTAGATGGTTTATCAGTTACCCATGATTTTAATAAATTCTGGGAAACTATGGTTAGACGTCCTGGCAGTAACAGGAAGCCGTTAAGTCCTGAGCAACGAGCTAAACGACCGCCTGCTGTTCACCCATTATTTTTAAAGCATCCCATTACTGGACGCAAAGTGCTGTACTGTAATCCTGGTTATGCTGTTAGGATTAATGAAGTGAGTGCAGATGAGAGTGATCAATTATTAGACTTTCTATTTGAGCACCAGTTGCAGTCTAAATTTCAATATCGTCATAGCTGGAATGAGGGTGATGTTTTAGTATGGGACCATATTGGAACTCTCCATTATGCATTGCCTGATTATGAAATGCATGAACATCGTTTAATAAAGAGATGTCAGGTTATGGCCGATAAAATTTTTGACCCTGGCTTTGCGAGTCAGGGCATTTCTTTAGTTTAATAAATATAACTTTCGGAGTAAATCATGAGTGTTATTCAGAATCAAATGAAACAAAAGATGTTAAATGGTAAGTTTGTAGCGAGTTTAAATGCCAATCGTTGGAAAAGTGTAGATATCGCAGAAATCGCTGCAATTTCTGGCTTTGATTGGTTATTCATTGATTTAGAGCACAGTGTTCTTTCTGAAGAGATGGCCGGTCAGATTGCTTTGATGTCTCTACGGACTGGGGTGACTCCAATTGCTCGGGTGGGTACAGATCAATGGTATCAAGCGTCTCGCGTTTTAGACGCTGGATGCCAAGGCGTAGTGTTTCCTCATATTGATACAGTAGAGCAGGCTGTTCGAGCTGTTAGTGCGGTAAAGTATCCACCTTTGGGTTTAAGATCTTTAAGTAGCCCCTGTCCCCAGGCTTATTTTGGAAAAGCGTCAAGTGTTGATGCTATGCAGAAATTAAACGAAGAAACTTTGGTTATTGTTATGGTTGAAACTCAGCAGTCTTTAGATGCTTTAGACAAAATATGTGCAGTGCCTGGAGTTGATGGAGTAATGATTGGTACTAATGATTTAGCTGCTACGCTAGGTCACCCCGGTGAACTTGGACATAAAGAAGTTGTAGAGGCATATGCACATGTTGGCGCTATTTGTAAAAAACATCATGTATTTTTTGGTATGGGTGGTGTTTATAATGAAGCGTTGATTCGACAATATTTATCTATGGGCGTACAGTTCATGCTAGGTGGTGCAGATATTTCATTATTAATGGATGCTGCAAAAATCCGCCGTGATATGATTGTTGCGTGCACACCATCTTAAATCTACTAAAGAAGTAAATACTTAAGTTATTAATATATTTAATTTAATTTAAATCTAAGGTTTGGTGATTGTGATCATAAGAATTATATTTTTATTTGTTTTTTTTGCGGGCTTTGGCAGTAACGTTGCATCGTCTGCAGATGTTACCTTTCCGAATCGATTAATTCGAATTATTGTTCCGCTCTCGCCTGGTGGTGGCACGGACAATTTAACCCGCATTATTGCACCTCGGTTGAGCGAGCTACTTGGACAAACAGTTGTTATTGAAAATAGACCTGGCGCAGGCGGACAAATTGGTACCGAGTATGTTGCCAAATCAAATCCTGATGGATATACAATTTTAAATGTCGAAAGTTCTTTCGCAAGCAATCCTAGCCTGTTCAAAAAGCTACCGTACGATACCGTTAAAGATTTTTATCCGATCGCCTTGTTGGCGACAACCCCCAATGTTTTAATGGTTCACCCCTCTGTCCCGGCTAAATCTTTATCGGAACTTGTTGCCCTAGGTAGGAAGAGACCTCAGTTGTTTACATTTGCTATGGGAGGTTTAGGCACTGCAACTCATTTAGGGGTTGAGCAGTTTCGCGCAGCTACTCAAATTGATATTGTCATAGTGCCTTATAAAAGCGGTGGCCTTGCTACGGCTGATACGCTTTCTGGTCAGGTCACCATGTTATTTGGTGGTACTAGTTCTGCGTCAGGTTATGCACGCTCTGGTCGATTAAGAGCTATTGCCATAACTGGTGACAAGCGTAATCAATCATTGCCTGAAACCCCAACTTTCAATGAGCTTGGGATGAGAACTGTAGACTCGCAAAGTTATTTTGGATCTGTAGCGCCATCTGGCGTTCCTAAAGATATTATTCATTTACTAAGTAATTCTATGCGAAATGTTTTGCAGATACCGGAAATCCGGAAGCCACTTTCAGAGCGTGGTTATGAAATTATTGCAAGTAATCCAGAGCATTATGTGGCTAATATACGAGCAGAAATGCTTAAGTGGGAATATGTTGTTAAGTCTACAAAGATGGAGCGATTAAACTAACGCTTTGCTTGCCGTGTTTTAATTAAGCTAGGGCATATATGAAAGTTTTTATCATTGATCTGTTCTTAAATTTTGTAAGAAAATATTTATATTTGGTTCTTGCGCTTAATAGCATGCTTATTTTTGCAGCGCCTAATGACGTTTATCCTGCTCGTCCAATTCGACTCATTGTCGCCGTGCAGCCTGGTGGTAATTTGGATATGGTCGGGAGGGCAGTGGCAGAGAAAATTTCTGAAGGACTTGCGCAACGCATTCTCGTTGAAAATAGACCTGGTGCAAATAGCACTATTGGTTTAAGTGCAATGGCTCGGGCTGTCCCGGATGGCTACACTTTTGCAATGATTGCCCAAAGTGCATTAGTTGCACCAAGAATGATGCGTAACCCCCCTTATGATCCAATTCGTGACTTTTCAGCGGTTAGTTTAATTGCTACTGTTCCACAAATGCTAGTGGTCCACCCGTCATTGCCAGTGCATTCTGTAAAAGAATTAATTGCGTTCGCAAAGGTGAGGCCAGGTAAATTAAATTGTGGCTCCTCTGGGAATGGTTCTGGTTCGCATCTTTCGTTGGAACTTTTTAATAAATTAGCTAAAGTAAGCATTGCTAGAATCCCCTACAATGGGGATAGTCAAGCAATCACTGAACTTTTGGGCGGGCAAGTGCCTATTAAATTTGATAATTTAAGCACTTCTTTGCCATATGTTCGATTGGGGAGATTGCGTCCTTTGGGCGTGACTACTCCAGTTCGTTCAGTATTGTTGCCTGATATCCCTGCTATTTCGGAAATGCTTCCAGGTTATCAAATGAGTGTTTTTAATGGTATGGTTGGTCCGACGTTAATTCACCCTGATATTTTAGTTAGGATTCACTCTGAAATTCAAAGATTTACTCAATCTCAAGACGCAAAGCAACGCTTTGCTATGCTAGGGGTAGAGTTGCAAGCAAGTCCTTCGCCAGCGCATTTTTCAAACTTTATTAAGTCAGAGTATATAAGCTTATCAAAAGTTCTTGACGATGCAGGTATTAAACCTGAGTAAGTATTGATTTGGATTTTTAGAATTTAGATATTAAGTTTATTTTAAATTAGCGTTAACGCAGAGGTTGAAAATGAAGCTGTTTTTATTTTTTATAATATCCTTATTGGGTTTTACTAGTATGTGTGTGGCGCGAGATGGGGCTTCTAATGTTCAACTTGATGCGAAACCTGCTTTGATATATCAAGCTAATGCAGATACTGCAGTGAAAGCCAAGGATAGTAAAGAGGTTTCAGCAAAAAAAAGTCGAAAGCTAGAATGTAACTCAAAAGATCTTAAAACTTGTGATAAGAGCTATGTCAATTTAGATAGTAAAATGCTTGTCGCTAATGTTTCTGGTTCTAAAAAAGTAATGCAAGTTACCCTTTCATTAATGACGCTTTATGAAGAACGTGTGACCCAGAATATTGAAAAGAATCGATTAGCATTACGCGCTGCAGCACTGAATGTTCTGCAACAAGTTACAGAGCCTGAATTGACTAGACCAGACTTTTACGCAGTGCTTTCAGCCAAACTAAGAGATCGATTAAATAAAGAGTTGGAGCGAATTGAAGGATTTGGTGGTATTGAGGAGATATTTTTTGCTGAATTTGTATTACGTTAGAAATAATTAGGAGTTAGTTTATCTTGCCAACAATAGACGCAGTTTATTTTTATAGTAGATCGCCCTACAAAGAGGCTTTTGATATTGACTTTCCACAGGAGTCACTTGAGACAGATATGTATAAGCACCGTTGTTTGTTTTGTAAAGTGCTCACTACGGAAATAAATGGATTTCTTGAAAATCACAAAGCAGATTGTGAATACCGGCTCAGTAAATTGCCTAGAATATAAGATTGATATTTTCTAAGGCCTTGATGCTAAGGGTGATTGATTTTACACATTAAGCGAACTGTGGCGCCCCAGATACGAATCGAACGTACGACCTGCCCCTTAGGAGGGGGCTGCTCTATCCACTGAGCTACTGAGGCGTTTTTTTAAAATGTAATAACGATTATTATAACCCTCAATAAATTTT
>Ga0114971_10000117_pt1 | contig 45466 bp, 29 predicted proteins | sample M_140625_MF_Meta_FD_87320 | JGI IMG/M metagenome (GOLD analysis project Ga0114971, IMG submission 87320) | Freshwater microbial communities from Lake Montjoie, Canada to study carbon cycling - M_140625_MF_MetaG | ecosystem: Environmental > Aquatic > Freshwater > Lake | place: Lake Montjoie... | reverse complement strand
GGCTGTATGTTTAAGCCTGGCCAGCTGGACAACGTTGCCAGCGGAAGTGGATTTCGCCCACGAGGTCGTTCCGATCCTGAGGAAGCATTGCAGCGAGTGTCACGCAGGCGATAAGAAGAAGGGCAGTTTCTCGATGAATACGAGGGCTGTCTTGCTGGAGGGCGGTGAGGACGGCGTGACGGTGGTGCCGGGGCATGCGGATAAAAGCAAACTCATCGAATTTATTCTCAGCAAGGATTTGGATGTCCGGATGCCGCCGAAGGGTGACGCGTTGACGCCAGCTGAAGTCAGAATATTAAGCGCGTGGATCGATCAAGGAGCGATTTGGGTCGAAGGTTTTGCGTTTAAGCAGCCCGCCTTTGAGCCAACATTAAGGCCTCGCCAGCCGACGATACCTCCGGTCACCGCCGGTCATGAGCACCCTATCGATCGCGTCCTTGAGGGCTGGTTGCAGACCAAGAAATTACCGACCCCCCCTTTGGCCGATGACGCTACTTTTCTCCGCCGGGCTCACTTAGATTTTATCGGGCTGCTTCCCACGGTGGCCGAAGTTCAGGCCTTTATCGCCGATACGGCTCCTGATAAGCGGACCCGCCTCATCCGGTCGCTGTTGGCTCGAGAAATCGATTACGCCGATCACTGGATGGTTTTTTGGAACGATTTATTGCGTAATGATTATGCGGGTACCGGCTATATCGACGGCGGGCGTAAGCAGATCACTCCCTGGCTTTATGCCGCTTTACGAAAGAATATGCCCTATGATGAGTTCGCCCGCGAACTGATTGCCCCGACAGCCGCGAGCGAAGGGTTTTCCAAGGGTATCATCTGGCGCGGGGCAGTGAGCGTGGCGCAAGCCCCGGAACTTCAGTTCTCCCAAAGCGTCTCGCAGGTATTTCTCGGCATCAACATGAAGTGCGCATCATGTCATGATAGTTTCATCGACCGATGGAAGTTGAAAGACGCTTACGGGCTGGCCGCCATCTACTCCGACCACCCGATAGAGTTGGTGCGTTGCGATATTCCGACAGGAAAGTCCGCCTCGGCGGGGTGGCCCTTCCCGGAGCTTGGTCAGGTCGATGCCAATAAGCCGCGCGCGGAGCGCTTGGTCCAGCTGGCGGCTTTGTTGACCCAGCCGGACAACGCTCGTTTTCAAAGGACTATGGTGAACCGGCTATGGCACCGGCTGATGGGGCGCGGTATCGTCCACCCCGTGGACGCGATGCAGACGGAGCCATGGAACCAGGACCTGCTTGATGTGTTGGCCAATCATTTTGTCGCGCAGAAATATGATTTAAAGGCCACGCTCGAATTCATCGCGACTTCCCAGGCTTACCAATCCCAGGCTGAGGTCCAGTTGCGTGACGTCGATGGTAAGGATTATCTTTATCGCGGCCCGCGCGGAAAGCGGCTGACCGCGGAGCAATTCGTCGACTTGGTCTGGCGCTTGACCGGCACCACTCCATTTAAGATTGATGCAGGCGTCCAACGGATGCCGACCAAGCCAGCGGCTGCACCTGAGGTGAAGGTGGCCCCTCTCCTGGCCCAGCCGATCTGGTCGAACGATGTAACGGCTCAGCGTTTGCCTGCCGCGGGCGAAGCCCGGACCTTTCGCCGATCTTTCACTATCGCTGGGGAAGTGGAACATGCGCTCCTTGTCGCGACCGCCGATAATTCTTTCGAGATCTTGGTGAACGGAAAGACGTTGGCGAAGGGAGAGAATTGGGCTGTTCCGCAACTGCTCGATCTCGCGCCCTTTTTAAAGCTCGGTAGAAATCAAATCATCATGGTTGGCCGTAATGGCGGAACGGGACCGAATGTCGCGGCGGTCTGGTGTCAGGTTGCTCTTCGTCTGCGCAATAATAAGAACGAGGTTACCTTCGGTTCGGATGCGACTTGGGAATGGTCCGCTGCCTTGCCTAACGCCAAGGGCGTCATGCCCGTCAAGGCCGCCTGGTTGCCCGTGGCGAAAGTTCCGGTCGAGGCTGCGCCTTGGAAAAAGGCTGAAACGATGATGGCGCAGATGATATCCGGAGTACCGAGTTCGGAAGGGCTTCTGCCCCGGGCCAGCTTGGTCAAATCCGACTTACTTCAGCGTTCTTTAGGTCGGCCTAATCGCGAGCAAATTGTTTCCTCCCGGCCCACTGAACTCAGCACGCTCGAAGCCATCGACCTTTCAAATGGCACCGCGCTCACCTCCTTGCTCGAGCGCGGGGCAATCAGTCTGCTGCGTCGTCCGTGGAAGTCTTCGGAAGAACTGGCTCGCTGGCTTTACCTCTCGACGCTTTGTCGGCCGCCTTCTGCCGCTGAACTGAAGGTCGCGCTCGAATTGCTGGGGGCTCAGCCCACAGATCACAGCATGGCTGATTTGCTTTGGGCGATTTTCATGCTACCTGAATTCCAAACCATCCGCTGATTTATGTCCTCTTCACACGGCCTGTCCCTTGATCCGTCCTTGCCGGAATCGTTGGCGCGTCGCGAATTCCTCAAGAGGCTCGCGGCGGCCGGCCTGGCCACCTTATCGATGGATGCGCCCCGGTTGTTGGCAGCCGACCTGAAAGTCATCCAGCCGGCGGCGAAGGCGGACGCGTGTATTCTTATCTGGCTCGCCGGAGGCATGGCGGCACCGGAAACTTTCGATCCCAAGCGCTATGTGCCTTATGAAAAAGGCCTGGAGTACAAGCGCGTCCTGAGTACGTTCCCCTCCATCCCGACTGCCGTTGACGGTATCCGGATCTGCGAGGGGATGGAACAAATCGCTTCGGTGATGGATCGGGCTACGCTCATCCGTTCGGCTATTCAGCCTGACCTAGGGAGCATCTTGCATTCGCGTCACCAGTTTCATTGGCACACCGGCTACGTGCCGCCGCAGACCGTGGCCTGTCCGCATATCGGCGCGTGGATGGCGCGCGTCCTGGGGCCACGTAATCCCGTGATGCCTGCTTTTATTAATATCGGCCAGCGACTGGAGGGCGTGGGCGAAAGCGAGGAGTTGAAGGCTTTTACTTCGGGAGGTTTTTTTGGCGGCGAGTTCGGGCCGATGAATCTGCCTTACCCCGAAGAAGCCGCCGCGGCCGTGCGCGCGCCGAAGGGCATGGATTCCTCGCGCTTCGTTAACCGGGATAAGGAGTTTCGCCGTCTCGCCGATGCCAGTCCTAATCGTGACGTCATGAGCGACCATCAATATGAGTCGATGATGCGTTCTATGGACAATGCCTACCGCTTGTTGAGCGCCAAGGAACGGATGGCTTTTGATATTTCATTGGAAACCAAAGAGGTGCAGGCCGAATATGATACTGGTCGCTTCGGGCGCGGCTGCTTGCTGGCCCGGCGCCTCGTGGAAAATGGCGCCCGCTTCGTCGAAGTGACGACGGAATACGTCCCTTTTTTCCAGTGGGATACGCACGGCAAGGGCCATGAAACCGTGGCGAAGATGCATGCGGAAATCGACCGTCCGGTGGCTCAACTCATTCGCGACCTTGAAAAACGCGGCCTGCTTGATCGCACGCTGGTAGTCATCGCCAGCGAGTTCAGTCGCGATGCGATGATTGAAGGTAAGCCCGGATCGAAAGCCAAAGATCAGTCTTTCAATAAAGGAACTACGATGGAAAGCCCGGATCACTATGGCTTACACCGTCACTTTACTGGTGGGACGAGTGTCGTGATGTTTGGTGGCGGAGTAAGGCATGGTCACGTCTACGGTGCGACGGCCGATGAGCGCCCTTTGGTCGCAATCAAAGACCCGGTTCCAATCGAAGATCTACACGCCACGATTTTCACGCTCATGGGCATCAGTCCCAAGACGGCTTACGATATCGAGGGGCGGCCGTTTTACGCCACGATTGACGGCAAGGGCAAAGCCATCACTTCCATCTTCGCCTAGGCGTTGATCAGTCTGGTGAGGGCGGCGCGGTGATCCTGTATCGCCCGGCTGATCAGTTCGGGCGTCCGTCGCATGGCTTCTTCGAGCGGCATGTCGTCGGGCTTGATGCCGATCAGCAAATCAAACTGCGAGTGGAGTTCGGCAGAGCTTTCGACGCTGCCAGCTATGCCTGCGACTTTTTTCCCAAGCTGGCGGGCTAGTTTGGCCACCCCTACTGGGCCTTTGCCTTGCAGGCTTTGCCCATCAAGGCGACCTTCGCCGGTGATCACCAAGTCCGCCTGTTGGATTCTTTCGGCGAGGCCGATCTGCTTCGCCACCAAGTCGAATCCGCTAGTCAGCTTGCCGTTCGCAAAAGCCATCAGGCCGAAACCTAATCCGCCAGCTGCGCCGGCGCCCGGGAAGTTTCGCAAGTCCTTGCCCAGGTTTTTTTGGACGAGGTTCGCAAGGTGCGTAAGGCGTTCTTCAAACCAGATGAAATCTGTCACGCCTTTTTGCGGGCCGTATACCCGGGTCGCCCCGGTCGGCCCCAGGAGCGGATTTTCCACATCGCAGGCGACGAGGACTTCCGTCGTCCATGCGGTCGCCAGGGGGATTATGCGGTCGGCCTGAAGTAAGGTATCTAGGGTGGGGGAGAATGGCTTCCCTCGGCTTTCAAACTGGTAACCCAGCGCTAAGGCCAAGCCTAGGCCGCCGTCATTAGTCGCGCTTCCTCCGATGCCGATGAGGATGGATTGAGCCCCTTGATCTTTGGCTCGGAGCATCATTTCGCCCGTTCCGCGGGTACTGGCTGTCTGGGGATTCAGTTTTAAATCTCGGACCCCGTCGAGTCCGCTGGCGGCACTCATTTCCATCACGGCCTGTTGGGTGGCTTTGATGAAACCGTAGCGTATAGCCTTTGGTCGTCCCTGAGCATCGGTCACCTCGGCTGTCCTCCATTCCCCCTGGGTTGATTTTATGACGGTAGCCGTGGTGCCTTCGCCACCGTCGGCGATGGGGCAGAAATCGAAATTAGCCTGAGGGAATAACCCCAAAAGCCCACTTTGGAGGCTTTTTGCCACATCTTCTGCCGACAGGGAGCCTTTGAATTTGTCGCTGGCGAGGAGGATGCGCATCTTGGAACGGGTAAGAGTCTCTTGATTATTAAGAGGGAGAGCCTACATTATTAATCTTCAAAGTTATCCCCCGACACAACCCTAAGTCCATCTACTTTCCCATGTCCAAGCTGCTTCGCCAATCCGTCCTCCTCGCCTTGCTCTCCGGTGCTGCGGTTCATGCCGCGGACGAACCCACCAAGGAGGGCTTAGAGTTCTTTGAAAAGAACATCCGACCAATCTTAAGCGAGCACTGCTACGAATGCCATTCGTTGGCAAAAAATTCCTCTAAAGGCGGCCTGATCCTAGATTCGCGCGACGGGATGCTTAAGGGCGGTGAAGAAGGACCAGCGGTGGTGCCGGGCAACCTTGATAAATCTCTTATGGTGCGCGCCATTCGCTATACCGATCCAGAGTTCGCCATGCCTCCGAAGAAAAAGGGTGGAAAAATCGATGACAGTAAAATCGCCCTGCTTGAGGAATGGGTAAAAATGGGGGCACCAGCTCCCGCGGGTGCCGGCAATAAACTCACTGGCTTGACGGATAAGGCCAAGCAACATTGGGCCTTCCAGCCTATTAAGAATCCCGCCCTGCCGGTCGTTAAGAATAAGGGCTGGGTGAAGAACCCCATCGACCAGTTCGTGCTCGCGAAGCTCGAAGCGGAAGGCTTGCAGCCTAATCCCATCGCGGATTCCGAAGCGCTCTTGCGTCGCATCTTTTACGATTTGGTAGGTCTCCCTCCGACGTCCGAGCAGGTGGAGATTTTCGTCAAGGCCTATGACGCCGCCAGGGCGCTGGACGTGACTGCAACCACCCGGGGTGCGCCGGCGACGAATGCCGATGCGATCCTCGCGAAGCAGGTAGATTTCTTGTTGGCTTCGCCTCATTACGGTGAGCGCTGGGCTCGCCACTGGTTGGACACCGCCCGGTATTCTGACACCCGCGGACTGCAGGTCGACCAAGGGGAAAGCCTCTTTACCGACTACCGCTACGCCTACGCCTGGACTTATCGGGATTACGTCATCGACGCTTTTAATTCGGATAAGCCTTACAGTGATTTCATCGTCGAACAACTCGCGGCCGATAAGATTCCCGGAATCAATCAAGAAGATCCACGGCTGGCTGCGCTCGGATTCATCACCGTCGGTAAGCGCTTCGAAGAGCAAAATGATACGATTGATGAGCGCATCGACACGACCACGAAGGCCTTCCTCGGTCTCACGGTCGCCTGTTCGCGCTGCCACGACCATAAGTTCGACCCGATTCCTGCCATAGACTATTATTCAATTCACGGAATTTTTGCCTCCACTAAGGAGCCGTTGCAGAAGCCCGTAATCGGAGCCACTCCGAAGACCGCCGTCGCCCGCGCCGATTTCCAAAAACGACTGAGTCAATTGCAGGAAGAGCAGGTTGCTGGCTTCTTCAAATATATGAAGGAAGTCCGGGCCCGTTACGAAAAGGAAATGGCTGGACGCTTGATGATGGGTACGGTTAAGCGCGCCTCGTCGGAGGCCGGCGCCTATGCCGATAAGTATAAGATCTTCCTGGTGACCAATGACGACTTTGCCCCGATGCGTATCCAGAAGGATTCGCCCATCACTGGGCCCTTTGCGAAGGTCGCCGCCGTGCCAATTGTTTATTTTGCGGAGCGGGCACCAGCCGCGCTCGCGGAAGCCCTCGCCGACACCGAACACCCCGTCAATCCGATCATCGCGGCCGCATTACGGAACTTGAAACCTAAGACGCTCGATGATGTCGCCGTTGTCTATCAGAAGGTTTATAACGATAATAAGGCCGCGATTTATGCCTATTTGGATCTAATTGCCAAGTCCGGCCAAGACGGTAAATCCGCCTCCCCGGCTATCGCGCAGTTAGCGGGTTATCCCTGGGCCGTCCCCACGCACGACGAGATTTTCGACAACGAAGAGATGATCGCGCTCTTTAACAGCCGAAAGTTCTGTGCCGAATGGCAGAACCGCCCGATCTACGGCGGGCAGCAAAACACGGCACCGATTGATTATTTCCGCCATGCGAAGATCAATGAACTTCGCCTGTCGCACCCCGGCGTGCCTGGCGAAGCGATGGCGGTGCAAGATTCCGAAGACCCCAAGGATAGTTCGGTCTTTATTCGGGGCGACAAGCACAAGCTGGGCGCCGTAGCCCCTCGCCGCTTCCTTGAGGCCCTTTCAGGTAGCGCGGAACGAAAGCCTTATGTCGATGGCTCCGGCCGCATGGAATTCGCCCAGTCCATCATCAGTAAGGACAATCCGATTGCCTCTCGCGTCGCCGTCAACCGGTTTTGGATGAAGCATTTCGGCGAGGGCTTTGTGACCACCGCCGATGATTTCGGTAACATGTCACTTCCTCCTTCGCATCCCGAGTTGCTCGATTATCTCGCGTCGGACTTTATGCAAAACGGATGGAGCGTGAAGCGTCTGCACCGGATGATTGTTTTGAGCGCCACTTATTGTCAGGATTCGAATCCGAGCGCCAATCCGTTGGTCGCAAAGAAATCTGCAGTCGATCCCTTGAAGCTCGACGCACCTAATCGCTTGCTCTGGCACGGGACCCTGCGCCGCCTAGATTTCGAGTCGATTCGGGACTCGATGATCCTCCTTACCGGAAAACTCAATCCGACGGTCGGCGGCCAGCCAGCTAACATCACGGACGAGCCCTTCAGTTATCGCCGAAGCCTCTATGGCTACGTCGATCGCCATCGTCTTAGCGATACGCTTTCGCAGTTCGACTACGCCGATCCGGACGCCGCTAACTCCCGCCGCAATTCGACAATCATTCCGCAACAAGCGCTTTTCTTTATGAATAACGCTTTGGCCATCGAAGCCTCTCGCGCCGTCGCAGCTCGTAAGGACGTGCTCAACGCACCTTCGGAGGACCAGCGCGTGGCGGCCATGTTCCGAGCGATTTTCCAACGTCGCCCGAGTTCGAACGAGATTCGCATGGCTAATGACTTTTTAACAAAAGCCAAAGGGGCGATTATCGCTGGGCAGCGTACTGGCTCCGCCAAGGGTGCGACCGCCGGAAAGGCCGGTAAGTCTGCCGCCACGACCGTTGCGACTAAAGCTACGACCGTCGGCAAGGCGGTCGTCGCAGATGCGCCGATGATGATGGCGACGACCAGCGATACGGGCCGGGGTGGCGCCGAGGGGGTCCTGCAGAATGTCGGCGAGATGGTTTCGCGCAATCCGCTCACGCCCCTGGAGCTGCTGGCCCATTCCTTGCTCCTTTCTAACGAATTCGTTTATATTAACTAAGGTTTAGTGAAATAATAGCGAGGCCAGCCGATCGGCTGGCCTCGCTTGTTTTAGGCCGAAATCGAGTCATCCCTTGGAACTCAATCGGGAGATTTGATGTCTAAACCTCTATCTAAACGACATGGTCGCCCCACAGCGTCATTCCATTGCAGCCAAAAAGACCAAGGTTTTTGGGCTCAATTCCCTCTTGATAACTCTCAGACCGTTGGGATGCTGAACCCCAATAGTCCCCGAAATCCCAGCATTTACCCTTCTTCTTAAAATGAAAATAGCTCCACTTTTATGTTTCCTGACCCTGCTGGCCGCGCACGGCTTGCGGGCCGCCGACGTCGCTAATGCCGCCGACGCTGCCGGTATCGCTTTCTTTGAAAAGAACGTCCGCCCGATTTTGTCTGAGAATTGTTATGAATGTCACTCCAACGAGAAGGCCACGACCAAGGGAGGACTGACTCTAGATTCGCGTGACGGCATGCTTAAGGGGGGTGAAGAGGGTCCCGCAGTGGTGCCAGGCAACTTGGAAAAGTCGCTTATGATTCATGCCGTTCGTTATAATGATCCGGAGTTTGCGATGCCTCCTAAGAAAAAAGGCGGGAAGTTATCCGACAGCAACATCGCGACTTTAGAAGAGTGGGTGAAGATGGGCGCTCCATCCCCAAGCGGCAATGGAACGAAGCTTACCGGGCTGACGGAAAAGGCTAAACAGCATTGGGCGTTTAAGCCGCTGCAGCAGGTCTCCTTGCCCGAGGTTAAGTTAAAGGGTTGGGCCAAAAATCCGATTGATCAATTTGTCTTGGCGAAGCTCGAGGCCAACGGCCTTCAGCCGAATCCTTCGGCCGATCCGGAGGCTTTCTTGCGGCGCGCATTTTATGACTTAATCGGCCTACCGCCGACCTCTGAGCAGGCTGACACCTTCGTCAAAGCTTATGATGCCGCCGTCCTGCAGGATAGCGTCTCGGCTCGTCGCGGAACGGTGACGAACAACGCGGAAGCGGTCGTGGCCAAGCAAGTCGACACCCTTTTGGCCTCGCCCCATTACGGCGAGCGCTGGGCCCGGCATTGGATGGATACGGCTCGCTACTCCGATACGAACGGCAAACTCGACGTGAAGGATAGTTTTGAAGAATACCGTTACGCTTATGCCTGGACTTACCGCGATTACGTCATCGACGCCTATAATTCCGATAAGCCGTACAACGACTTCATCGTCGAGCAACTTGCCGCAGATAAAATCCCCGGTATCAGCGGCGACGACCCTCGTCTATCGGCGCTCGGTTTCATCACGGTCGGCAAGCGCTTTACGAATAACGACGATACGATTGACGAACGGATCGACACGACGACGAAAGCTTTCTTGGGCCTGACCGTGGCGTGCGCCCGTTGTCATGACCATAAGTTTGACCCGATTCCGGCGGCGGATTATTACTCGCTCCATGGTATTTTCGCTTCGGTGAAAGAGCCGCGCGACTTGCCGGTCATCGGGGTCACGCAGAAGACTAAGACCGTGCGCGATGACTACCTCAAGCGCCTGGACGATTTGCAGGCCCAAAGTGCGGCAGGTTATTATAAGTATATCCGCGAGGTGCGCACCCGCTATGAGAAGGAAATGGCCGGCCGGCTCGTTCTCGCGACCGTGAAGCGCGGCTCGCCGGAGTTCGGAGATATCTCCGAGCGCTATAAACTCGAATTGCAGCCCGACTTCGAGGCGATGCGGATTCAGCGTAATTCGCCCATCACTGGGCCCTACGCCCATCTCGTGGCCGTGCCCTTCGCCCAATTCGCCGCCCGGGCCCCCGCGGCCATCAAGGCATCGCTTGCTGATGCGGAACATCCGGTCAACCCATTGATCGCGGCGGCCCTGCGGAATTTAAAGCCCAAGTCGCTCGATGATGTAGCTGCTGTTTATCAAAAAGTTTTTGCAGATAATAAATTGGCGATCATCGCCCATATTGATCGCTGCGCCAAGTTAGGCCATTCCAGCAAGGATTCGGATCCGGCTATTGCCCAGCTTGCGGGTTACCCCTGGCCGGTGCCGGACGTGGAAGATATCTTAGACAACGAGGAACTGCTGAACATGTTCAACAGCCGTAAATTCTGCGCCGACTGGCAGAATCGCCCGATCTACGGCGGGTTAAATAACAATCGCCCGAATGCTTATTTCCAGTTCACGCAAATCAACGCGCTTCGCCTAACGCACCCCGGCGCGCCAGCTTCCGCGATGGTCGTCCAAGATATCGATGAGCCGAAGGACACCAATGTCTACATCCGGGGAGATAAAAATAAGAAAGGGGCGCTCGCGCCTCGACGTTTCTTAGAGATTCTTTCGGGTGACGGTGAGCGCCGGCCCTTCGTTGACGGGAGCGGGCGCATGGAGTTGGCCCAGGCCATCATCAGCAAGACCAATCCGATTACCGCGCGCGTGGCCGTCAATCGGACTTGGTTGATGCACTTTGGGGAAGGCTTTGTTTCCACACCGGACGACTTCGGCAATATGTCCGAGAAGCCATCCCATCCTGAGCTCCTCGATTACCTTGCCAATGACTTCGTCGAGAACGGCTGGACGCTCAAGCGCCTGCACCGCATGATCGTGCTGAGCGCGACTTATCGGCAGGATTCCAATCCTGGACAGAACCCGCTCGTGCTTAAGCCGGGCGCGGTCGATCCCCTTAAGGTTGACGCGGGCAATCGACTTCTCTGGCGAGGTAATTTGCGCCGCTTGGATTTCGAAGCGATTCGCGATTCGATGATTGTTTTGACGGGCAGGCTCGACTCTGCCGTGGGCGGTCATCCGGTGAATATTACTGATGAGCCTTACAGCTATCGGCGCAGCCTGTATGGTTACGTCGACCGCCACCGTTTGAACGAAATGCTTTCCCAGTTCGACTATTCCGATCCGGATGCGACGAACTCTCGCCGGGGTAGCACCATCGTCCCGCAGCAGGCGTTATTCTTCATGAATAATCCGCTGGCGATTGAAGTCGCACGGACCGTGGCATCCCGGCCTGAAATCCTGAAAGGGACTTCAGAAAGTCAGCGCATTACGGCGATGTTCCGGGCGCTCTTCCAACGTCGGCCGACTAACCAGGAAGTAAAGATGGCCCACGACTTCTTGGAGCGCCAAAAATCAGCTCCTCTCGTCACGGTCACTCCCGCCGTGGCGACCAAGGCGACTAAGGGTACCTCACGCTATTCTAAGTCCGTTGCCCAAGCTAAGACCCCTGGTAAAGCCGTGGCAGCGGCGGCAAGCCCCATGATGATGGCGGGAGAGGGTGGGGCAGATGCGCCCATGATGATGGCAGAAGTGGCGGGGGCAAACTTGCTCTCTGGGATCAAGAATGTAGGAGAGGCTATTTCTCGTAAACCTCTCAGCCCCATGGAGTTATTGGTACACTCATTGTTGCTTTCGAACGAGTTCGTCTACGTTAATTAAAGTAAATTAACAGGTTTTTTACGAAGCCGGCCCCTAGGGCCGGCTTCGTTGTTTTAGGGTTTTCACCTTAACTCCTTCTTAATCTTTCGCTTGCACTCTCTGGGGTGGGGTAAAAAATTGTACCTAGTTAAACCCCTCAGTAGTAATTTCGACCGTTTGGTCTTCTGCTTTAAAAAATATTTTTGCTCCCCCTTTTTATCTTTCTCCTCATGCATCCCGCCTCGCCACTAACCAGACTTTTAACCTCAGCCATCATGCTGGGATCAGTCGTGTTACATGCCGATGACAAGGCGGTGAAAGAAGAGGCAAAATTCGATTCCGCAGGGCTCGAGTTTTTCGAAAAGAACGTGCGCCCTATTTTGACGGATCGTTGCTATAAGTGCCACTCTGTTTCCGAAGGCGTCTCCAAGGGCGGGTTATTGATGGACTCTCGTGCCGGCATGGTCGCCGGTGGCGACCAGGGACCCGCCGTCGTGCCCGGCGATTTAAAGAAGTCGCTCCTCGTCGTTGCGATTCATCAGAGTGACCCCGAGCTTTCGATGCCACCGAAGAAAAACGGTGCCAAGTTGCCCGACGCGCAAATCGCCATTTTAGAAAAGTGGATTATGATGGGTGCCCCGGCCCCAACTGGCGCGGCTGCCGTCAAACTGACGGGACTCTCCCAGAAGGCCCGTGATCACTGGGCCTTTAAACCAGTCGGAGAATTTTCGGTGCCTAAGAAGCTTAGCGCCCCAGCGTGGTGCCAAAATGAAATCGATGCTTTTATTTTAAGCAAACTGGACGAGGTTGGCCTAAAGCCAAGCCCATCTGCGAATGGCGAAGCTTTGATCCGCCGGATTTCTTATGACTTGGTTGGTCTGCCGCCTTCGAATGCGGAGGGCGAAATCTTCGCCCGCGAATACGATGCGGCCGTGCTACGGGATAATCTTTCGTTACGTAACGGACAGCCTGCCCGGGCGGCCACCCAGGTCTTGGAGCGTGCGGTCGACAAGTTGCTCGCGTCTCCACATTACGGAGAACGCTGGGGTCGTCATTGGCTGGATACCGCCCGCTACTCCGACACCAAGGGGCTCAAGAAAGCCGGAACTATCGATCGTTTCGAGAACGCTTGGACCTACCGCGACTATGTCATCGAAGCTTTTAATTCTGATAAGCCTTACGACCAATTCATCATCGAGCAGCTGGCCGCCGATCGCTTGCCTGACTTAGCGAAGGATGACGCCCGCTTAGCGGCCCTCGGCTTCATCACCGTCGGTAAGCGGTTTACGAACAACGACGACACGATTGATGAGCGGATCGATGCCATGACGAAGGGCTTCCTGGGCTTGACGGTGGCTTGTGCACGTTGTCATGACCATAAATTTGACCCGATTCCGGCGGCAGATTATTATTCCTTGCACGGAATTTTCTCGTCGATTGGCGAGCCGCTCAATGAGCCTGTCGTCAAGAATGCGATGACCTCCGGGGCGCGTGCCGTGCCTTCGGCCGTGCGGCTCGATTTCGAGAAGAAGATGACCGCCCTGCAGGACGATAATGTCCGCGGCTATTTTTCCCACATCACCCATGTCCTGAAGACGGTACACGCCGAGTTCGCCGGGCGCGCCCTGTCGAACATGGCCGGCGGCCCTCGTTCGACCGCCGGATTCGATATCCTGGAGCGCTATAAGCTGACCTTTAATCGCGAGGTGGACGGCTCAATCGTGGTCCAAACGAATTCACCGATCACGGGTCCGCTGGCGCGTTTGAAGAAAGTGAGCGAAAAGAACTTTGCCCAGGAGGCGCCTAAAGTCATTGCCGCCGCACTGGCCGACACCAGTTCGCCCGTGAATCCGCTGATTGCTGATGCCTTGCGTAATCTGAAGCCCAAGACAATCGATGAAGTCGCGCTCGCCTGTCAGGATGTGTTCAAGAAAAACCACGACCGCATCTTAGCGCATATCCAGTTGCACGTCACCGCTGGCCGTCGGGGAGATCGAGACGATCCCGCCATCGCCCAGTTGGCCGCCTATCCATGGCCTTTGCCTAATTACGAAGAAATCAACACCACGCTCCAGATGGCGTTGCTCTGCGAGACCCGGCAGTTCTGCGAACCTTGGCAGGCCCCGCCGAGCGCATCTTTCGTTAACAATAACAAGCCAGCTAAGTATTTCCGCTTCGAAGACATCAGTCAGTTGGAAATCACCCACCCAGGTGGCCCAGGCACGGCGATGGTCGTCTCCGACACCGAGAAGCCTCGCGACAGCTATGTTTACATCCGTGGAGATAAGAATAAGCGCGGGGCCCTGGCCCCACGGCAATTCTTGGAAGTGCTGGCCGGCCCCGAGCGTCAGCCATTCTACGAAGGTAGCGGCCGTCGCGAATTAGCTTTGGCCATTGCCAGCCGGACGAATCCTTTGACCTCGCGCGTGTTAGTCAACCGCGTCTGGATGCACCACTTCGGTGCGGGTATCGTGACGACCGCTGACGACTTTGGTAACATGTCAGAGAAGCCGTTGCACCCGGAGCTACTCGACTGGCTGGCGACAAACTTTGTCGATAACGGTTGGTCGCTGAAGAAATTGCATAAAAAGATCCTGCTCTCGGCTACGTATCGTCAGACCGCAAACCCCAGCCTCAATCCGCTAATCGTGCAGAAGGCGGAGCTTGATCCCACCAAGTTCGACTCCAGCAATAAGTATCTCTGGCACGCAAATCTCCGTCGCCTCGATTTCGAAAGCATCCGCGACTCCATGCTTTCCCTGACTGGCAAGTTGGATTCCGCGATGGGCGGACGCCCGGTCAATATCACCGATGAACCCTACAGCTATCGTCGCAGTATCTATGGTTTTATCGACCGCGAAAAATTAAACGAATTACAGACTCAGTTCGACTTTGCTAATCCGGAAATGACTAACTCCGCCCGGAGTTCGACCATCGTGCCTCAGCAGGCTTTGTTCTTTATGAACAATCCGTTGGCCATCGATGTCGCCCGCTCCGTTGCGGCGCGTCCGGAGATGCAGAAGGCGTCATCGGATGGTGATCGCGTGGTGCAGCTTTATAAAATTATGTACCAGCGTTCGCCTACGCCTGCCGAATTAAAGATGGCTCGGGAATTTGTCGCCCGCATCGCTGGGTACGTGGATGAGCCGCCCAACCCTAAAACTGACAAGAGCGTGGCTAACACGAAGGCGACGAAGAAGGCCGCGAAGGCCCTGGCCGTTACGGCCACCAAGGTCGCCGCAGGAGAGGTCCAAGTCAAAACCGAGGTGAAAGGCGGGACGATCCAGAACGTGGGCGAAAAAGTCTCACGTAAACAGCCAATTTCCCCTTGGGAAATGCTGGCCCAGTCGATGGTTTGCTCGAATGAATTTGTATATCTCAACTAACCCAATTTAATCACCCCCAATAAGACACCCCCATGGAAACTCCAAATTGCAGTAACAGCTTACCCACCCCCAACTCACGCCGCGAGTTCCTGCGCCAGACCGGCATGGGGATGGGAACTATCGCCTTCGGGACGATGGTCGCCGACTACCTCGTCGCCGATGCCCGCGCTGAAGTCGCCAGCCTCAAGCCTCGCAAGGCCCCGCTGCCGGCCAAGGCGAAGCATGTGATTCATATCTTCGCCGGCGGTGCGCCCTCCCACCTCGATACTTTCGATCCCAAGCCAAAGATGAAGCAATTGGCCGACATGTCCGCCTCTGGTATGGGTGGCGTGCTTTTTCCGTCGCCTTTCGAATTCAAGAAATCCGGCAAGTCCGGTTTGGAAATCAGCGAAATCTTTCCTAAGCTCCAAGGTGTTGCTGACGAAATGTGCGTAATCCGCTCGATGTACCACGAGCTCCCGGCTCACGGTCCCGCTGCTAAGCAGATGCATACCGGCTCCGCAATCCTGCCTAAGCCTTCCTTGGGCTCTTGGTTGCTTTATGGTCTGGGCACGGAAAGTCAGGATCTGCCTGGTTTCGTCAGCCTCGGAGGCAACTCCGATGCGCGTACTTCCGCCTTCCTTCCTTCGCTTTATCAAGGAGCTAACACCACCTTTAAGCCAGGTGCGGCGCCGAGCAAAATCATGCCGAATCTCCAGAGCGAATTCACCTCGCAGGATGCTCAGCGCAAGCAGCTCGATTTGGTCCACCAACTCAACGAGCGCCACATGCAGACCGTCCAGAAGGACGAACAGCTCGAGGCTCGAATCGAATCTTTCGAACTCGCTTTCCGCATGCAGACAGCGGCCACCGACGCGTTTGATATCTCCAAGGAAGACCAAAAGACTCGTGATATGTACGGCAAGTCCGACCTCGGCGCCAAACTGCTTTGCGCCCGTCGCTTAGTTGAGCGTGGCGTTCGCTTCGTGCAAATCGATGCCGGCGGTTGGGATCACCACACCAATCTCTTCACTTCCATTAATCGCACCGGTGGTGCCATCGATACCCCGGCTGCGGCTTTGATTGCCGACCTTAAGCAGCGCGGCCTCTTGGACCAGACCTTGGTAATTTGGGGCGGAGAATTCGGTCGTACGCCTTCCACTCCTGGTCGCGTGAATCAAGCCAGCGGTCGTGACCACTGGGCAAAGGCCTTCTGCTGCTGGATGGCAGGCGGCGGCGTCAAGGGCGGTATGGCTTATGGCGAAACTGACGAAATCGGCGCGCAGGTCGCTGCTGACGGCTGTCACATCCACGACTTACACGCTACGATTCTTCGCTTGCTCGGTTTCGACCACACCAAGCTTACCTATCGCTACAACGGCCGTGACTTCCGCCTGACCGATAACTTCGGTAAGGTAGTCGATAAAATCATCAGCTAAGCGACTCCGGTCGCACCAACGGAAGGGCGGACGCTGCGAGGCGCCCGCCCTTCTTTTTTATGGGGCCGCGGCTTGCATCCGGCCTCCTTTGGTTTCTAATAGAATTATCTCCATGAAGCCGTTCCTCATTCTCGGCACTCTTTACGCCGCGATGCTCTTCGCGGCCCCCTTAGATCCGAGGAAAGAGATCGCCCGCAAGGATGCGGCTCGCGCCGAAGCGAAGGCTGAGCCGAAGCCAGAGGCCAAGCCGGCGGCGGAGATTAAGGTCGCGCCTCTTAGCGGCGAAGCGCCGAAGTCCGGCGTTAAGGGCACCGATACGTTCGGCCGCACCCAGACGCGTTACGACAACGGCGTGATCGCCGTGACGACGCCAGACCCCTTCGGCGGCTCTGCCACGCGCTACAGCAACGGCGTCACCGGTTCGACCCGGACGGATCCTTTCGGTGGCTCGACGACCCGCTACAGCAATGGTGTGACGGCGACCACACGGCCTGATTCTTTCGGCGGCTCGACTACGAGTTACAGCGACGGCACACGCGCCACGACGCGCACCGATCCCTTTGGCAACCAGGTCACGACTTATTCCGACGGCCGTCGCGAGACCATTCGCCTCGACCCGTTTTCTTCGGCTCCGGCGAAGAAGGATGGGGCGAATGAGCGGAAATGATGCGGGAGCCACCCAACAGAGCGCTTGAAACCCGCCATCGGCGGTGCAGTCTTCTGAACCTTACCCCATGAAGCGTCATCTCTATCTCTGGGCCGCCTTGGCTGCCCTTGTCCTCGCTCTCCCGGCCGTCGCCGCGGAGGCCTTCACTTCCGGTCCGGGTTGGCTCGAGTTCCCTGCAGGCAAAGGGCCCGGTGCCAGCAAGCACGTCGTGCTCATGGCCGGCGATGAGGAGTATCGCTCAGAAGAGTCGATGCCGATGCTCGCGCGCATTCTTTCGGAGCGCCACGGTTTTAAGTGTACGGTGATCTTTTCGCATGATGATGGGGTGATTAATCCCAATAGTCAAAAGACGATGGGTAAGCCGGAGGCGCTTGATTCGGCTGATGCCCTAGTTTTGGGGCTGCGTTTCCGTAATTTTGAGCCCGCGACGATGGCTAAGTTCGATGCCGCGGTTAAGCGGGGGATTCCGATTATCGCCACTCGCACCAGCACGCACGCTTTTGGCGGCATCCCGAAGGACAGTCCTTACGCGACCTACAATTGGAATAATCAGGGCGGCTTCGGCAAGAACGTGCTTGGCGAAACTTGGGTCAGCCACTGGGGGCATCATAAGTTTGAGGCGACGCGGACCGCGGTGGAGTCGGATAATGCATCCCATCCAATTCTCCAGGGCGTCGGGGCCATTTTTGGAGACACGGACGTCTACGAGGCCTATCCTCCGGCCGATGCTAAGATTCTGCTGCGCGGCTTGGTGCTCACGGGCATGAAGGCGGATGATCAGCCAAGCGCATTGAAGAAAAAACGTTCAAATGACAAAGCAGAGCAGGGCGTCAATGAGCCTGCCATGGCCGTGGCTTGGGTGCGCGAAGTGTCTAACGCCTCTGGTTCGAAGAATAAAATCTTATGCACCACCCTGGGGGCGGCCACGGATCTGAGTGACGAATCGTTGCGACGATTGCTGGTGAACGGTGTGTTCTGGGGCTTGGGTCTTGCGGTGCCCGCTAAGGCGGACGTGACGCCCCTCGTCGCATGGAAGCCCAGTCATTATTCCAACAACCTTTTTCACCCTAACTTCAAGGCGGCGGATTTCGTGGGCGTACTTCCCGAGCCTTTGACTGCGGCTCCGCCGGCAGCGAAGAAGAAACCTGCGGGCAAGTAAGCGTCAGCTGCTCCGGCTTGTCCTTTGCCGGTAGGCTGGGCGTTTATCCATCAAGCCTTGATGCCTCGGTTGATGAACAGGCGGACGAGGGCATCGTTATAGATGATGTGAGCGCCTTCGCGCGTTCCCGCATCGCGAACCTCGATATCATCGGAGACGACGAACCATGGCGCCTCGATACTCTTATCTTTGGCGACCAGGTCCATGATGTCATGGTCGGCCTTGGCACCGGCACGGCTGAAGGTCACTTTCATCCGAGGATTGGTGAATTTCAGCGTACTGGATTGGCCGTCAAAGCACACCCAAAGATGAAGGCCAGTGGCATCGTTCGCCAGTTTCTCAAGGACCTGCACGACTTTTTGTCGGGCGGCGGGATCGAGTAAGAGACGGGTATCCCCCTGGCTGTTCTTCTTCGTCGCCAAACGTAGGCCGAGGAATTCTTGGCGCAAGCAGGCGAAATTATTCCCATCGACGGCCAGCCGGGCTGGTTCGCCGATCGCGACCGCCCGCTCAAGCAGTGCGAGGGGGCCGGAGGTCTTGTGTTCGTGGAAGGCTTGGTCGGCCAGCTTGGAGCGTCTTTTGTGGATGTCGCGGCGATAAAGGTCAGCATGGCGCGAGTCCACGAGCCCAGACTCTTCGGAGAGACGCAAGGCGGCCTCAATTGATTTTAAGGCGGCCGCTTCGGCTTCATTGATTTTGGCGGCAATGCGTTCCAGGAAAGGGTCGGAGGGGTGATCGCGCCGTTCTAATTCATAACGTACTTTTTCGACGTGTTCGGTGATGCGTTGCTCCAGCGCAGACATTTCTGGAAGCACTTGGCCTGCGGTGCGTTGATAGCGTCGAAGCAACTTAAGCATTTCCTCCATCTGGGGGATTGCCTGGCGCAGTTCGTGCTCCTTGGCGAGGAAGGGATCAGCGTCGCGTTGGGCCTTACGGATCTTCTCCACATTTTCGGTCGTCAACTGACGAAGTTTGGCGACTTCTTCCGAGGCGGCTTTCAGCATGCGGGCATCCGCGAGCCATGGGCGAATCTCTTCGGAGAGAAGGGCCTCCGCTATTTCACGGGCTTTTTTGGCAACCTGTTCGCGGGCCCCATCAAGCTCACCGCGAAGTCTGACGGCTTCGTCATCGGCCTTGGCCAGTTTAGCGGCTAATGATGCGAGATTCGCCTCGTCCGCGGATTTTTTCTGGTCGAGGTTGACCTTCAGCGCGGCGATCTCGGCCTGGTTTTTCTCCAATACTAAGTCTCGGGCCTTTAATTCATTGGCCTGATGGCGTTTGAGCGCGGTAATCTCTTTTTCTCGAGCTGCTTTCCCCTTATCGAGGTCTTGCTGAAGGCGTCGCAGCGTCCGGTCCGCCGGGTCGAGAGGTTCGTCGATTGCGGGTTCTTTATTGTTGGGGATCTCACCCATCAGCTTGTGGTGCAACGCCTGCAAGGCTTTGGGTTCAGGTTTGTTGGCTTGCGGTTTGCCAGCGGCGGCAAAGCGAGTGAGCACATCGGCACCTAGGGCCTCCTCTTTGCTTTCCACTTTCAGGTTCCACAGCACACATAAAAGCATCGCGCGCGGGCCGCCGAGGGTGTCATTGATAGCGTCGGCGTGTTCGAGGAAGAGGGACTTTTTCGTCGACAGCAGGGCGGAGAACCAAGGCAAGTGGTCGGCGATTGATTCCAGGTCTTTAGTCAGAAAGTTCTGGCGATTTTTAAATATCCGTGAGGCGTTTTTTAAGAAGGGCACGCGGTGACTCCATCCTCCGGGAGTTTGTTTCGCCAGAGACAGCAATGGGCCGTTCGGAAGGTGGGCCAGTTCGAAGACGAATTGTTCGGTGAGTGACTTTCGTAACGGGGCGAGGAGCTCGTTTTTAAAGGAAAATTGTCCCATAGGTCAGGAGTATGCCCGCTGAGGACGGGCGGGCAAGGATGGCACGGAAAGAATTCCAAGTCCTTTCGTCGCTTCTTGGGGGTTTTCCGCTTCGGACTCGCTAAGCGGCATGATTGGGCCTTCGTTTAGGTGAGCGCATGCGTTCTCCCGCTTCCATTGTCATCCCTCTCTGTTCGGCCGTGGGTTACACCTTCGCCGCGATGGCGCTCAAGCGGGCCATGGATGGCGGCCATCCCTGGCGAGTCCTCTTCATCGTGAACTTGATGGGGGCCGTCCTTTTCCAGATCTGGCTCCTTCATGGCGGCGAGCCGTTTACGGCGAGCAACGTCACCCACGCGGTCTTGGCCGGCACCGCTTTTTTTATCGGGCAAGTCTTCACGTTCATCGCAATCAGTCGCGGAGATATCTCCATCGCCACCCCGGTGCTCGGCACCAAGGTCATTTTCGTCGCGCTTCTGGTTTGTCTGGCCGGCGGCACGCTGGATTCGAAGCTCTGGGTGGCGACCGTCTTGACCACGCTTGCTTTGGCATTGCTGGGCGGTGAATGGCAGGCGAATCGACAGCGACTCATGGTGAGTGTCATCTTCGCTTTCCTCGCCTCGATCGCCTTTGCGGCGACGGACGTGATGCAACAGCACTGGGTACCAGCTTTCGGCTTTGGGCATTTCGGCCCGGTGATGTTCATTACGGTGGGGCTGCTTTCATTCACATTGATGCCTTTCTTTTCCGCCCCGCTGCGGCAGATGCCCCGTCCGATGGTCCTCTGGGCCTTCGGCGGCGGCATGATGCTGACCATCCAGGCCATGGGTATCGCCTATTGTATCGCAGTCTATCGCGAAGTTACGGTCACCAATGTACTTTATAACACGCGAGGATTATGGAGTGTGGCCCTGGTTTGGGTCGTCGGCCATTGGTTCTCGAATTCCGAGAAGCAAGTCGGTAAGGCAATCATGACCCGCCGATTAATCGGAGCCTTGATTTTACTGGCCGCCGTCTACCTTAGCCTTGCCTGATTAGAGGATGGCGTTGTCGATGAGACGCGTCGTGCCCAGGTGGCATGCGATCGCGAGGGCACAGCGCCGTCCAGCGGTCGAGTGCACGGGTGCCATCGTCTCAAGGTCGACAATTTCGCAATACTGAAGCTTCAAGGCTGGCTGGCCTGCGAGCACAATACTCGCGGCATCCCGCAAGCGGGCGGCCTCGGTGATGCCAGCTTCCGCGAGGGCCTTGGCGGCGGCTAATGCGGTGGGGATGGCGGTCGCCTGCGTTAGTTGTTCGGCCGAGAGGTAGCGGTTGCGCGAACTCATGGCGAGCCCGTTGGGTTCGCGAACGGTCTCGTGTGCGATGATACGAACCGGAAAACAGAGATCACGCGTCATCTGTTGAATGACCGCTAATTGCTGTAAGTCTTTTTGGCCGAAGACGGCCACGTCGCATTGGACCGCATTAAAGAGCATGGCGACGACGGTCGCCACGCCTTGGAAGTGACCAGGACGAAACTCGCCGCAAAGTTTTTCCGCCACGCTTCCGACGGAGATCGAAGTGGAGGCACCCGCTGGGTAGAACTCGGCGGTCGTGGGTGCGAAGACCAAATCAGCACCAGCTTTCTCGCAGCCGATGAGATCGTCCTCAAGGGTGCGGGGATATTTGGAGAAATCTTCGTTAGGCCCGAATTGGGTCGGGTTGACGAAGATAGAAACGACGACGAAGCCACTTTCTTTTTTTGCCCGGTGAATCAGTCTGAGATGTCCCGCGTGCAGACAGCCCATGGTGGGCACGAGGCCGATGGCTTTGCCGGCTTGATGGGCCGATTTTACCGCGGTTCGGAGTTCGGTAATAGTTTTGGCGACCACCATGCCGTCACCCTAGGGCCTGCTTTCTTTCCTGCAAGTCGCAGTTATGATGCCGGCGGCTGGTCGGTTGGCTTCGGTCGCTTTAATCATGAATAATAGGAGGCGACATCCTGTAAATCCTTCTTGGCAGGGCTTACGGGAGTGCCAAGGTTGTCTACCGTAATCCAGCCCTATGTCACACTTCCCTAACGTCCCAGTCATCGAATTCGAAGGCTCGAAATCCAAGAACCCTTTTGCTTTTAAGCATTACAATCCTGACGAAAAAATCGGCGGGAAGAAGATGAAAGATCACCTGCGTTTTGCGGCCGCTTATTGGCACGTGATGCGCAATGGCCTTTCCGATCCCTTCGGCGGCCCGACCGCCATCATGCCTTGGGATGATGGTTCGGATTCCCTCGACAATGCTTTGCGCCGCGTCCCGGTTTTCTTCGAGTTTCTCGATAAGTGCCAGATAGACTTCTATTGCTTCCATGATCGCGATGTGGCCCCTGAAGGCAAATCGTTGGCCGAGACGCATGCGAACTTGGATCGGATCACGAAAGAGCTGAAGGCCTACCAGAAGGCTTCTGGTAAGAAGCTGCTCTGGGGTACCGCCTGTCTCTTTGCTCATCCCCGTTACGCTCACGGTGCCGGCACTTCGCCTAACGCCGACGTGTTCGCCTATGCTGCCAGCCAAGTCCGTCACGCCTTGGAGGCGACGAAGGCCCTTGGTGGTGAAGGCTACGTTTTCTGGGGCGGACGCGAAGGCTATGCGACCCTGCTGAATACGGATATGAAGCGCGAACTCGACCACTTGGCCACGCTCCTGCACCTGGCCGTCGATCATGCCAAGAAGATTGGTTTCAAAGGGCAGTTCCTCATCGAGCCCAAGCCGCGTGAACCCTCGACCCACCAGTACGATTCAGATTCGGCGGCTTGCCTCAATTTCCTTCGTGAATATGGCCTGCTCAAGTATTTCAAACTCAACCTCGAGACCAACCACGCCACGCTGGCTGGCCATACGATGGAGCACGAAATGGAAGTCGCTATTGCCGCTGATGCGTTGGGCTCGGTCGATGCCAATCGTGGCGATACTCTCTTAGGCTGGGATACCGACCAGTTCCCGACCGACCTGTATCTGACGACGAACATCATGCTGCGCATCCTTAAGATGGGTGGCCTCACCAAGGGCGGCCTGAATTTCGATGCCAAGCGTCGTCGTGAATCTCACGAGCCGGTCGATCTCTTCCACGCCCACATCGGCGGGATGGATGCTTTTGCTCGCGGTCTGAAGATCGCCCACGCCATCATCGCTGACGGCAAGCTTTCAAAATTCGTTGATAACCGCTACGCCTCTTGGGACAGCGGTATCGGCAAGAAGATCGAATCTAAGAAAGTTACTTTGGCACAGCTCGATGCTTACGCTCAGGGCATCACGCCGCCTCGCCTCAGTTCGGGTCGTCAGGAGCTCCTCGAGAACCTGATCAACGAATATATCCGCTAACACATGGCCAAAGTACTCGGCTTGGATTTATCCACGCAGAGTGCGACGGCGCTCGTGCTGGATACGGCGGCAGGCGTCACCCTGGCCCGTGCCCGCGCGGCGTTTGGTGCTGATTTTCCTGATCGCAATCATCCCGAAGGTTTTATTCGCGGAGGGAAGGGCGGTGAAGTGCATGCCGATCCTTTGCTTTGGCTTGATGGCCTCGAGCTTGCCCTTCAACGACTCGCCAAACTTACAGACCTAACCCAGATAGATGCTGTTTCGGTTTCGGGTCAGCAGCATGGGAGCGTATACCTTGCCGCAGGGTATGAAGCGGCTTTGGCCGACGGCAATCCGGCGACCAGTCTTGCGGCTAAATTCGGCCCGGTGCTTTCTCGCCCCACTTCTCCCATCTGGATGGATGCGTCGACGGAGAAAGAGTGTGCTGAGGTCGCGGACGCTTTGGGGGGCGACCAGAAGGTTTGCGATTTAACAGGCAGCGTGGCGACCCGTCGCTTTACTGGGCCGCAGATCCGTCGGTTCGCCAAAGAGAATCCGACGGCATGGAGTAATACGAAACGCGTCCATCTCGTTTCATCGTTCTTTGCCTCCGTGCTCGCCGGCAGGGATGCGGCGATTGATACGGGTGATGGCGCTGGGATGAATCTCATGGATATCCGGCAGGGTGACTGGGCCCCGGCTGCCTTGGCCGCTACAGCGCCGGAGCTGATGGCTAAGCTCCCGCCGGTGCGTCCGGGTTCGACGGTCGCGGGCCCTATTTCAGGCTACTTTGTCGCGCGCTACGGATTCTCGCCCCGATGTCAGGTGGTCATCGGCACGGGAGATAATCCATCAAGCCTCGTCGGCATGGGGGCGTCGCTGCCGGGTAAAGTGGTCGTGAGTTTGGGTACGAGCGATACGCTCTTTGCGGCCATTGAAGGCATCCGGACGGATGCAGCTGGGCTTGGCCATGCTTTCGGGAATCCGATGGGAGGTAGCATGAGTTTAGTTTGTGTGCGTAACGGCTCTTTGGCGCGCGAAGCGATTCGTCGTGAATGCGGTCTGGCTGACTGGGTTGCCTTTTCCGCCTCGATTGAGGCTTCGCCGGCGGCGATGGCCGCAATCCTTCCCATGGAGGAGGACGAAATTACGCCTCGTCGTTCCGCGGGTCGGATCACCTTGGGCGTGCCGACTACGCGGGCTAGTTTGCCGCGGGCGGCCGTCGAAGGCCAGGCCTTGAGCCTTCGCTTGCACAGCCGGTGGGTCGGGACGCCCACGACTCAACTACTCCTGACTGGGGGGGCCTCCGAGAATCCAGCGGTGGCTAAGATTTTTGCCGATGTTTTCGGGGCGCCCGTGTTACGTCTGGCGGTCTCAGATTCGGCTGCCTTAGGCGCCGCACTGCGAGCTGCGGTGGCCGCCTGTGGGGCTAAAATAGCTGATTTAGAGAAGGTTTTTTGCGCCCCGGCTCCCGGCGTCGTCCAGCCGGACCCAACGCTTCGTGGCCGCTATGATTTGCTTGAGGCGGAGTTAAGGCAGGCCTTGGTGCGCTAGGCATTTTTCGGCGGATTGTCAGCATTGCCCGCTTGAACATCTTAAGGGTGTTGGCTGTCATAGGGGGCTCACCCCACACTCCCTATGTCACAGCGTCCAGTCACTCTCTTCACCGGCCAGTGGGCCGACCTCAAAATCGCCGAACTTCTCCCTAAGGTGAAAGCTATGGGTTACGAAGGCGTGGAACTTGCCTGTTGGGGCGATCACTTCGACGTAGTCCGCGCGGTCAACGAGCCGGGCTACGTCGAGTCGGTCTGGGAATTGCTCAAGCAGCACGACCTCGGCTGCTGGGCAATCTCCTCGCACTTAGTCGGCCAGGCCACCTGCGACAATATCGACGAGCGCCACCAATGCATTCTTCCGGCACACGTCTGGGGTGACGGTAATCCCGAAGGTGTCCGTCAGCGTGCCGCCGCTGAGATGATTCTCACCGCTCAAGCCGCTCGCAAATTCTTCGACGCCGGAAAAGTTTATATGGCCAATAAGCCGAAGGGATCCGGCAAGACCGTCGTCAACGGTTTCACTGGCTCCTCAATCTGGCACGCGATCTACGCCTTCCCGCCCACCAACCAGGCCTACCTGCAGAAGGGTTATGACGATTTCGCCAAGCGCTGGAAGCCTATCCTCGAAGCTTTCGAGAAGAACGATGTCTACTTTGGCCTCGAAGTGCACCCGACCGAAATCGCCTTCGACATTGCTTCGGCCCAGCGCGCGCTCGACGCCGTCGGTAACCACAAGCGTTTCGGCTTTAACTACGACCCCAGTCACCTCGGTTATCAGGGCGTCGACTACGTGAAGTTCATCCGCACCTTCGGTAAACAGATTCACCACGCCCACATGAAGGACGTCTGGTGGGGTCACGGTGACGGTACGGTCGGCGTATTCGGTGGTCACACCGATTTCTGTGACGCCCGTCGCGCCTGGGATTTCCGCTCAGTTGGTCGCGGCGACATCCGCTTCGAAGATGTCATCGTCGCGCTTAACGACGTCGGTTATGCCGGCCCGCTTTCCGTCGAATGGGAAGACGGCCGCATGGACCGTTTCTTTGGCGCCACCGAGTCGGCCGCCTATGTCAAGAAGCTCGCCTTCCCGACCAACAAGGTCGCCTTCGATGCGGCCTTCGATAAGTCGGCACAGGGCAAATAATCACCTCTTACAACTAACTCCATTATGGCAACTAAAGTAGGTATCATCGGCGCAGGCGGCATGCTTCAATACCACGCCGCAGGCTTTAAACAGGCCGGCGGGGAAATTATCGCCGTCGCCGATCCGGCACCTGGTGCCGCCCGGAAGGCGGCCGACAAGTGGGGGATCAAGCATGCCTACGAGTCCGTCGAAGCCATGCTTGTGGCTCATCAAGAACTCGATGCCGTCAGCGTCATCGTCCCGAATAAATTCCACGCATCGCTTGCCATTCAGTGCCTCAACGCAGGCAAGCACGTGTTCTGTGAAAAGCCCCCGGCGCTCAGTGCCCCGGAAGTCCTCGAGATTATCGCCGCTTCCAAGAAGTCAGGTAAGCACGTGATGTTTAATTTCAATAACCGCGCTCGCCCCGAATCACAGGCAATGATCAAGTACCTCGAGCAGGGACAAGTCGGTAAGATTAATTCCGCTCAGGCTAAATGGATTCGCCGCACGGGTATCCCGGGCTTTGGCGGATGGTTCACGACCAAAGAACTCTCGGGCGGCGGACCGCTCATCGACTTATTGCACATGGTCGACCTCGCGATGTATTTCATGGGTTACCCAGAGCCGGCGCACGTGCTGGGGCAGACATTCAACGATTTCATTCAGGACAAATTTTTCAAAGGCCCGTGGGGTATCCCTGACCGTGTCGGGGGCGTGACCGACGTGGAGAATGCTGCGCACGGCTTTGTGACTTTTAAGACCGGCCAAGTTCTCACGCTTCAGGTTTCCTGGGCTGAAATGGTGAAGCGCGAAGAGGTTTCCGTCGTGTTTCAAGGCACCAAGGCCGGCGGTAAGGTGGAACGTCTCTTCGGCATCGACGGCCTCGATAACACCGCGATCGATACCTGCGAACTTTACGTCCAAGAAAACGGCAACAGCGTGAACCGTGCCATCGTCACCCAGGCCTGCGAGGATATGGGCCGCAGTGCCTCGGCGGCTAATTTCATCGAAGCCATCGAAGGTCGCGCCAAGCCGCTCAATACTCCGGAGCAGGCCTATCGCCTGATGCAGGTGATTGATGCGATTTATGCTTCCGCTAAGGCTGGAAAACCTATTTCTCTCTGATCACTAATCATGGCCTCATTGAATCGCAAACTTCGCATGGGCATGGTCGGTGGTGGGCGTGGCGCCTTCATCGGCGGCGTGCACCGTATGGCCGCCGCTCTGGACGGCAAAATCGAGCTTGTCGCGGGCGCGTTCTCTTCAGATCCCGAAAAATCTAAGCTCTCCGGACAGGATTTCTTTCTCAAGCCTGACCGAGTTTATGCCTCCTATCTGGAGATGGTGAAAGCTGAGGCCAAGCTGCCTTTGGGTGAGCGCATCGACTTCGTGTCGATCGTCGCTCGTAACGACCTCCACTATCCCGTGGCCAAGGCTTTCCTTGAGGCCGGCATTCACGTGATCTGCGAGAAGCCCTTGGCGTTCTCCCTCGCCGAGGGCAAGAAGCTCCGCGCCGTCGTCAAGAAGAGCGGCCTGGTCTTCGCGCTGCTGCATAACTACACCGGTTATCCGATGGTCAAGGAAGCCCGCGACTTCGTGGCCGCCGGTAAGCTCGGTAAAATCAACAAAGTGCTTGTCGAGTATCCGCAGGGATACGGCATCGGGGCGCTGCAGGCAGGCAAAATTCAGAAGATAGCCAACTGGCGCATGGATCCGAACTGCTCCGGCGTCTCGAACTGCGTCGGCGACATCGGTACGCACGCCGAAAACCTCGTCCAATACGTCACGGGCCTCGAGATCAAGGAGATCGCCGCCGATCTCAGTACTTACATCCCCGGACGACTTTTGGATGACGACGCCAACATGCTCGTTCGCTACAAGGGTGGCGCCAAGGGTGTCCTGCACGCCTCGCAGATTTCTACCGGCGACGAGAACAACCTCAATATTCGCGTTTACGGCACTCTGGCTTCGCTCGAGTGGCATCAGGAGCACCCGAACGAGCTGATTGTGAAGTATCTCGATCAGCCCCGCCAGACGCACCGTCGTGGCAACTCCTACAACGGAGCCAACGCTAAAAAGTATACCCGTACCCCGTTCGGCCACCCAGAAGCCTTCATCGAAGCGTTCGCGAATATCTATCGCGCCGCCTCGGAAGCCATCTCCGACCGTCTCGAAGGCCGTAAGGCTCCGAAGGAAGGCTACGACTTTCCATCGATCGACGACGGCGTCACCGGCATGGCCTTCATCGAGGCTGCGGTGAAGTCTTCCAAGGGTAACGCCCGCTGGACCAAACTCGCCGAATAAGTCGCTCACCAGTCCGTCACGAAGGTCCCGACTCTCGGGGCCTTTTTATTGATTAAGCCACCAGATGCTCGCGTTGAGTACGGTGGCGAAGCTGACCCAGAGCAGGTGGGGAAGTTGGAGCAGGGCGTAGCCGCGATGTTCCGGCCAAAGCTGGCGGATCCAGAGGACGAGCAGCGTCAGGTAGGCGAAGATGTCGATAAGCGCGAGGCCCGGCTGGTGCAGTCCGAAGAAGAGCAAGGACCAGAGCGCGTTCACGAGCAGGATGATGAAGAACGTCTGGCGCGCTGGCCGGTCGCCCCACGCGGCGTTAGCCGAACAGGCCATCAAGGAGTAGAGCGTCGACCACATCGGCCCGAAGGCCCAGTTGGGCGGATTGAACGGCGGCTTGATGAGACCGGCATACCAACCCTTGATCTCGGACATCGTGGCAGCTGAGCCTACCGCGCCGACGGCCCAGCAGAGGGCTATCAGCCCGCAGAGGCGCCAGACTTGGCGGGTACTGGTTCTATCCCGTCGCTCCTGGGCTAGGGTCTCAAGGCTGGGTTCCATGCACTTATCCTTGGCCTTCAGGCCGGTGTAGCAAGCCGGCACGGAGTCCGCTTGCCATCCGCCGTCTTCCCCCTCTTTTTAGGGCCTTATCACTATGTCCGACTCTTACATCCAGCAGCTCTTCGCCGAACGCATCGGCGGCGTTAATTACGGCAAGTCGACCGCCATCTATAAGTTCGAGAAAATCAAGCGCGCCAAGGCCGCCGCCAAGAAGGCCAAACCCGACGTCGCCCTGATCGACCTCGGCGTCGGCGAGCCCGACGAGATGGCTTTCCCTATGGTGGTGAAGGCGCTCCAGTCCGAGGCCGCTAAGCCTGAGAATCGTGGTTATTCCGACAACGGTGGCACGGACTTCAAGCAGGCCGCCGCCCGCTACCTGCAGAATCTCTTCGGCGTGACCGTCGACGCCGATACCGAAATTCTCCACTCGATCGGCTCCAAGGCTGCGCTGTCCATTCTGCCGGGCTGCCTGATCAACCCCGGCGATTATGTCCTCATGACTACTCCGGGATACCCGGTGTTCGGCACCCACGCCAAGTATTACGGCGGCCATGTCCATAACCTGAAGCTCACCGCCGAGAATAATTTCCTGCCGGACCTGAAAACGATTCCCGCCGACGTTCTCGCCAAGGCCAAGGTACTGGTGCTTAACTTCCCGAACAACCCGACCGGCGCCTGCGCCACGCGCAAGTTCTACGAGGAAGTCGTCGCCTTCGCCAAGCAGTACAACCTCGTCGTCATTCAGGATGCCGCCTATGGCTCGCTGCACTTCGGCGCCGAGCAGCTCTCCATCTTGCAGGTCTCGGGCGCGAAGGACGTCGCCCTCGAACTGCACACGCTCTCCAAGAGCCATAACATGACCGGCTGGCGCATCGGCTTCGTCGCCGGCAACGCGTTACTCGTCCGCGCCTACGGTGACGTAAAGGATAATTCCGACTCCGGCCAGTTTCTCGGTATCCAGAAGGCCGGCGCCGCCGGTCTCGACGATGTCTCCATCCCGAAGGCCATCTCCGCCAAGTATTCCCGCCGCATGGACAAGCTCGTGGGCGTGCTCGCCAAGCTCGGCTTTCAGGTCCGCAAGCCTGGTGCTGGTTTCTTTCTCTATATGCCTGCCCCGAAGTCTGCCACGGGCCCTTCTGGCACGGTGAGTTTCGAATCCGGCGAGGCTTTCTCTCAATGGATGATCACCGAACACCTGATCTCCACGGTACCTTGGGATGATTGCGGTTCATTCGTCCGCTTCTCCGTCACCTTCGTCTCTGATCAGGGCGAGGCTGGCGAAGCCGAGGTCATCGCGGAAGTTGAACGCCGTCTGGCTGCTTGGAAATTCAGCTTCTGAGGGCCTTTTTAGGCCTCCCTTCCTTGTCGGATTGACAGGGCAGGGGGGCTTTGTCCTTCTTACCTTCTAGTTTATTGGCCTGATAGCTCAGTTGGTAGAGCAGACGCCTGAAGAGCGTCGTGTCGTTGGTTCGATTCCGACTCAGGCCACCATTTAACTCCAGCCCATCTGATTCAACCCAGGTGGGCTGGTTCTTTTGAGGCCTCAGCGACCGAAGATCAGGCGCCAGACTGAAAAGTCTTTGCCGCGGTCGACCGGCTCGATCGGAGGCGTCTCCCAGCCGTTGGCCAGCAAGGTCAGGCGGCGGGTCTCCTCGCGGTTACGGTCTTTCTTCGTCGTCTTCTCGACCCACTCCGCCCGCACGACACCGAAGGGAGTCGCAGCGGTGCGCCAGACGGTGCCCATGAATTCGATGGTCTGTTTAGGAACTATCGGCGGATCGGTCACGGTACTCGCGAGCAACTTCATGCGTTCGCACACGAAAGGTTTGCCGCCGGCTTCGATGGTTTCCTGGGCAGGCGTATCCGCTTTCAGCTCGCTGGTATAAGTGAGATTCGCCCACTTCGAGACCCAGGCGATATCCTTGCGGGTCATGTGGTAGGCTCCTTTGACGGGATTCGAGAAGACGATCTCCTGCGAGTTCTCGATCAGGCGGCTGGCCCCCTCGCGATTCATGTCGGCGCTCAGGAGCAGCCGAAGTGGGGCCTGTTCGCGCGAGCCTAGCCAGCCGACGGGTTCGACAGTGAACCAGACGTGCGGTTTGCCGCCGACGTCCATGCCGGAGCGGATCGAGAGGCTCAGTTCGGATTTCGAGACGACCTTCTCGTCGCGAATCGTCTCGTACTGGTAGCGCGCCCAGGTGCCAGGCTTGGGCAGTTTCTCCGCGAAAATCTGCCACTGGGCCGGCGAAGAGATGGCGCCCGCCAAGAGTAAGAGGAGGGCGACGAGGCGGCGCATGGGCTGATTAAAGGTCATTTACTGGCCTTTTGGCGAGCCTCGACCCGCTTCGACCTCCTTTGCCTTTGACTCTTCATGCCTCCCCCCCTGAAGTCAGGGTTTACGTCATGGCAACCTTGGCACACTCTTCGACCTCCCTCCGCTTAGCGGATGGTCGTGCCGTCCTGCCTTCGATTATTACCATCATCGGGCTCTGAGCCCGCTGAACGGAACGCCCGACGGGCGACTCCCCGTTCCGCGGCACTCGGAACGGCCCCCTCCCTTTACCCAACCTTCCACCGACACTACCATGGCACGCTCCATCGAAATTTACGATACCACCCTCCGCGACGGCTCGCAAGGGCAGGGGATTCATTTCTCGGTCGATGACAAGCTGCGCATCGCCGCCGAGCTCGAGCGCTTTGGTATGAATTATATCGAGGGAGGCTGGCCCGGGTCCAATCCCCGCGACGTCGAGTTCTTCGCCCGCGCCAAGAAGATCAAGTTCAAGCATGCCAAGCTGGCGGCCTTCGGGTCGACCCGCCGGAAGGGCGTGCGTGCCTCCGAGGACGCTCAGGTGCGCGGCTTACTCGAGGTGGATACCCCGGTCGTGACGATTTACGGCAAGACTTCGGCCCTGCATGTCCGCGAAGTGTTACGCTGTTCGCCGGAAGAAAACCTGGCGATGATCCGTGATACGGTGGCCTTTCTGAAATCCCATCGCCGCGAAGTCGTCTATGATTGCGAACATGCAATCGATGGCTGGAAAGAAGATCCAGCCTATGCCATCGCCACCATGCTTGCGGCCGTCGAAGGCGGGGCTGATCGCATCGTGCTTTGTGATACCAATGGCGGCTCCTTGCCTGCCACGGTGGCCGCGGCCACGCGTGCGGTGTTGGCGGCCACGAAAGTCCCAGTCGGCATCCATACACATGATGACGCCGGGCTCGGCTTGGCCAACGCCCTTGCTTCGCTTGAAGCAGGTGCCTCGCACGTGCAAGGCACCGTCAATGGCATCGGCGAGCGCACCGGTAATTGCGACCTCACCGCCGTGATCCCTTGCGCCCAACTTAAGTTCGGATGGAAGTGCGTCTCCTCGACCTCGCTCAAGGGCCTCGCCGGTCTTTCCCGGTTTGTCGATGGTGTCGCTAATCTCGCGCCCGATCCGCGGCGCCCGTGGGTCGGTACGGCAGCCTTCGCCCATAAGGGCGGCACGCACGTCGATGCGGTCCGTAAATTCTCGGCCGCCTATGAACACATCGACCCGACGGTGGTTGGCAACGAACGCATGGTGCTCGTGAGCGATCAGTCGGGACGGAGTAATATCACGATGAAGGCGAAATCGTTGGGCATCGACCTCGACCGCGATTCGCCTGCGACCAGCGCTGCGCTGGATGAACTTAAGAAACTCGAGCATGCCGGCTGGAGCTTCGAAGACGCGGAAGCCTCGCTGGCGCTTCTGTTGCGCCGTCACTTAGGCAAGACGAAGACCGTTCCGTTTGAAGTGATGTCTTATCATGTCACTGCTCGCGGGGCTCAGGGCTCGGCGTACTGTGAAGCCGTGGTGCGGGTCAGCGTCGGTGGCAAGGAGTCGCTCACGGTCGCGGAGGGCGACGGGCCCGTGCATGCGCTCGACCAGGCTTTGCGTTCGGCTTTGGTGAAATCCCTCCCGAAAATCGCCAAGGTCAGTCTGGTGGATTATAAAGTGCGCATCTTAGGCGGCGCGGATGGTACGGCCGCCAAAACCCGCGTGGTCATCCGTTCCTCGGACGGAAAGACGTCATGGGGGACGGTCGGTGTGAGCGAAAACCTCGTCGAGGCATCGCTCCGCGCCATCGTCGATGGTTATGCTTACGCTTTGGCTTGAGTTGGTGGCTGACGCGTTGACTGCCTTCAAGGGCGGGGTAGAAGTTTTCTACACCCCCTTGATGCGTCCGCTACTCCTTCTCGTCGTCGCAGCTTCTCTGTCTGCCGCTGATATTTCCAAGCTTAATATCCGCGAGCTGGCGAAGCCTGGTGAGAGAGTCGAAGTAGCCAAGGTGCCCGCTCTCGCCGCCGAAGCCTATGCCCACCCGCATACCATGGAGATGCCTAATCCAGTCTTTCGCCTGAGCGACGTCCTCTTCCTCGGTGCTGATCGCATGGAGAAGCTGGACCTCTATTTCCCTTCTGGTCCGGTACGCAAAGATCGGCCGGCTGTCGTCTTCATCCATGGCGGCGGCTTCACCGGAGGCGATAAAGCTGAGTATCGTTCGGCGAGCGTCAGTGCGGATCTGTGTCGGGCTGGTTATGTGGTCGTGAGTTGTAATTATAAGTTAGGGTCTAAGTCGGCCCCCGGTGTTTGGCCGCAGAACATCTCCGATTGCCGTAATGCGGTGCGCTGGGTGCGGGCGCATGCCACTGCGCTCGGCGTGAATCCCGATAAGATCGGCGTCGCCGGCGGCTCGGCGGGCGGCTATCTCGCACTCATGGTCGGCTTGTCCGATGACAAGTCGGGCCCCGGTGGCGATACGTCTGCTAAATTTTCTGCCAAGGTCTCGGCCGTCATCGACATGTATGGTGTGGTCAATTTTTCCAAGCACGGCAAAGGCGATGTCCCAGGCGTACCCGCTACCGAGCAGAATTCCTACCTGCCGGAATTGCAATGCGACCCCCAGGACCCGGCGGTGCTGATTCTCCATGGCACAGCTGACACGACGGTCGATATCGCCCAATCGGATGATATGGCTAAAGCCCTGCGGGCGGCGAAGGTGCCTCACGAATATGTCGTGGTCGAGGGCGCTCCGCACACTTTCGACCTTCACCCCAAGGGTAAGAGTTGGCAGCGCACAGGCGTGATCAACGGCGCAGAAGTGAGCAGCACCTCGAATAAGCCCGAGCTGACGGAAGTCACGCAGGCCTTTTTGGCCCGAACGATTGGCAATTAAACCTTTACTCTTTTAACCGCGCAATGACCGTCGAGCCGCGTAGGTCGACTTCGAAGCAGCCGGTATCTTCGAGCATCCGGTAAAACTTGGCGTAGCGCGGAGCGTCGCGCTCGAGTCCGGGGTATTCTTGAACCAAATATTTCTTGATGATTTCGACCTTCAGCCATTCGCCGGGTGGCGCGAGCCCCGTAGCCACATCGACGAGGGCTTCGATGATGTCTCGGCGTGAAAGTAACTCGCGGCGGCGGTGGTCAGCTTCAGCTTTGCCGGCGGCCTGTTGGGCGGGTGTGAGATTAGGGTTGTCGCGATAATCTTGGCCAGAGGGTTCTGCTGGTCGGCGAGGCTCACGTTGGGGCCGCGGTTCGCGCTGGGCTCGGGGTTCGCGCTGGGCTCGGGGTTCGCGGGCTGTCCGTGGTTCGCGAATGGGACGAGCGGGGGCTTCGGCAAAAATAATTTCGGGCAAAAGTTTATCGAACTGATCGAGTAAGGCGGTGACTTCGGTCTTGGACTTCGGAGTTAGCTCCCGGATGGCTTGAGCCAAGAGCGTCAGGGCAGCTCGCGGATCAGATTTGGTACGCTGTTCTTGGTCCAAGCGGTCACGTAACTCGGTGAGGTTGAGGTAGTGATGGGCCGTCGAACGCAAGGCCTTGTGGGTGCGTTCGCCCATGACAACGATGCGGACGCCAAGGCGCTTGGCGTCTTCGACGACCGGCGTGAAATCGCTGTCATTGGTGACAAAGACCAAGGTGGTCGGCGGCTCGGCTCCAGCCATGAGCTTCACGGCGTCAATGGTGAGGCGCATGTCAGCCGCATTTTTCCCCGGCGTATAGCTGCGCTGATCCACGAGCTCGAGGGCGGGCCAATCCAGGGCGGCTGCGCGCCAGCCGCTCAGCCGACCGTTGAAATCGCCATAAGCCCGGGCGCAAGAGAGGGGAGTGGTGCCGACGAAACGTAGTAAGGTGGGCAGGTGTTGGTGCGAAACGTTATCGGCATCGATCAGAATCCCAATCCGCTGGTCTTTTTGTCCCCGGGCGGCTTCCGGCGTCGACGTGGAGCCCGCGGTTTCTTGACGAGGCGCTCGCGGCTTAGGTCGGCGGTTGGTACTGGAAGCGGATCGACCGCGTGGGGCGGCAGGTTTCTTGACTGATTTTGGACGCGGTGGCACGGTAGAAAGGTTGCTCCTATCTCTGCTCTTAAAGCCCCGTTGCTACAATGCGAAATGCCGAACCGATTATTTTAGGGTTTTTATTGGGATTTAATGGCATTACCTGACGGTGTCGGGAGGCGCTTCGTCCCTTTGACGAATGGCCGCGAGTCAAGCTCGACGCCCGGATGTCGCTGACTCGTGACCGAAGCGACTGCAATCGGAGACAATTTCGGTAAGCCAGGCCGTGCACATTAATTTGAAATTAAGCGGACGGTTTCGGAATAAATAACTAAAATATTTAGGTTGGAACTTTACGGTATTGATGATGTTAAAAAGGTGTGAAAGCAGTAAAGTTCATTCTTTGCCTAATGCTTAATTGCGGACTCTGGGCGTCGGAAACCAAGCCGATGGAGGCTTCATGGATGGCTCGGCCCGGCCCGTGGGGTGAGCTGGAAGTACATACGGTTTACTTAGCGGCCCCAGATTCGCTGCTGGCGGCGGTGGCGAAGCCTAATTCCGTGACGCGGTGGACCTTCGAGCAGACGACGGAGCAATCTGTGCGCGCCTTGTTGGCGAGGATAGGCGTCCAAGCAGAGATCGTGACGCGTTTGTTCTCTTCGGGTCGATCGCAGGCGAACGGTAATACGGTCGTCCTGCATCCGGAGGTTGAGGATTTGAAGTCACTTTCACCCGAGGTGCGAAGTGCCCTTTATACCGAACTAGCTAAATCAGCTGCCAACGAATATCAGCGCGACCCGGTCTACATCTTAGGTGGGCATATCGATGAGTGGCTGATGGATGCCGAATTGAACGAGGAACAGCGGACGCTCTTTCGGCAGCTGGTATGGCGGCGCGGAGACGCGATCGTCTTTAGTGATATCGCAGCCTTACTCACCTTGGCGAAAAATTCCGATGAAGTCTTGAATATTTTTCGCACGGTGACACGGGTCCGTAGTTTGATCGTGGAATTGAAGCTACCGCTGAAGACGGACCGTAAGCAATTCCTGGAATATTGGACCGCCGGTCAGGTGGATGCTCCACGATTGACGTTCATCAATGCCATCACTTCACGGCGCGCTCCGCAGACGGTCGACATCACGCATTTCCTTCCCTCCCTGATGCGTCAACGGGCTTACACTTTTCCAGAAATGGAATTAGGGCTCAAAGGTCGGTTTCCGGATTGCCATTGGACCTCGCTGAATTTCTTCAATATCACCCCCAAGGATTATTTCCTGGATACCCGGTTAGCCGCCGCCCACTTATTGGAGAATTATACGGCGATGGAAGCGCCTTATCACTTCGGCGACGTACTGTGCTTCATCGATAATGGCGAAGGCCTGCACACCTGTGTCTATATCGCGGACGATATCGTTCTGACCAAGAACGGTGATAGCATTCTGGCTCCTTGGGCGCTGATGACGATCGCCGACGTTCAGTCGATTTACCGCCGGACTTCTAGTACTCGCATTCAGGGGTATCGTTTAAAGCGCTAAAGAGTTGTCCCCGGCAGGAATCGAACCTGCATTACCAGTTTAGGAAACCAGTGTTCTATCCGTTGAACTACGGGGACGCGGGGTCGATTTAATGAGGGATTAGTTCGCACGGGCAAGCCTGCATCGGTCGTGAGGGGCTTGACAGGGTGGGGTTTCTGGTAAGTTCTGATGGGGTGATTACATTTCGTTTGTTCGCCGAGGTGCCCTTGACCATCCCGGGCTGGGCATGGCTGGTTTTCTTGACGTTTGTGGCGGCAATCCTCGCGATCGATTTGGGCGTATTCAACAAGAAGGACCAGACGCCAACTTTTAAAGAGGCCGTGGCTTGGTGCGTGGTCTGGCTTAGTTTGGCAGTAGGTTTTGGCTTCCTGCTTTCTGCTTGGAGAGGTTCCGAGGTCGCGGAACTTTTTGCGGCGGGCTACGTCTTGGAGTTAGCCCTCTCGGTCGATAACCTCTTCATCTTCATCTTAGTCTTCGCCCATTTCAATATTCCCGAATCTCTTCAGCGTCGGGTACTTTTCTGGGGTATCATCGGCGCGGTCATGATGCGCGCCGTCTTCATCATCGTCGGAGTCGCCGCGGTGGACCGTTTCGCGATTTTGCTGCCGCTGTTCGGGGCGTTCTTATTATTTACCGGAATAAAACTGGCCTTCACCAACGATGAGGAGGGAGGAAAGGGGGTCGACGAGAATTTCATCGTCCGGCTGGCTCGCAAGGTACTCCCTTTGACCCCTCGTCTGCATGGTAACGCTTTCTGGGTTTTCGAAAACGGGAAGCGCCTTTTCACGCCGTTATTTGTCGTGCTTTTGGTCATCGAAGGTACGGACCTGCTTTTCGCGGTAGATTCCATTCCGGCCGTGTTGGGGATTTTGCCTCCCGAAATGGCCATCGAAGAAAAACGCTTCATTGCTTTCACATCGAATATTTTTGCCATCATGGGCCTACGTTCGATGTACTTTGCAATCGCCGGCTTTATGCACTTGTTTCGCTTCCTTAAGCCCGCTCTATCCTTTGTCCTTGTTTTCATAGGCGTTAAGATGATTTTCCCGTGGTGCGCCAGCCTCGGTCAGCCAACGGGACAAATTGCTGCTTGGGTGCCGGACGGATTGAAGCACGACGGGCGGGTGCACATCCCGACCGAGGTCTCTCTGGCGATCATCGGCTTGGTGCTGGCCGTGGCGGTCGCGCTTTCCGTCACTTTCCCTAAACGGAAATAAGAGAGTTTTGGTGTTTCCTCTGGCGGGGGTCTCCGCCACGCTGGCAAGGTGCTCAAGGGGCGTCATAAGATCTACATTCCTCACCTGAAGGGAAGTCGCGGCTTGTTGGCTTTGGCGATTTTCTTCGGCTTGCTTTACGGTGTTTCGCAAGCCCTCGGCATCCCCTTTCTGATCGGGAAGGTCTTGCCTTTGGCCTTTGGCTCGGCCGCTGAGCGTGCCGCGCCCTTACTTTCCTTTCCCCAATGGACGGGCTGGGGGCCGCTTTTCCTGCCCAAGGGCTACGAAGTACTCTTTGCGGTCGCCTTCCTGCCGATTGTTTTCGTCGTCCGTGGCATTGCGCAATTTTTCGCCAGCTTTTTGATCAACCTTGCGGGATTGCGGGTCGTCGAGTCGGTCCGCTTGGCGGTCTTCGATAAGTTGCAAAGGATGCATCTCGGATTTTTCGGGAAGATCCCGACCGGAGACCTGATGCAGCGTCTCACCGGCGACGTGCAATCGGTACGATTGGTCTTGGTGGATGTTTCGACGGATTTGATCATCCAGCCATTCACGCTCGTGGGTGCCTTGGCGGTCGTTCTCTGGAAATGCTTCACGATGCCTGGCGGCTTATGGTTCCTGCTCTGCCTTGGCGTCGTCCCGGTTTCGGTTTTCCTGGTTCGGGCTATCGGTCAGGCTTTGCAATCTCGTGCGGCCCGCGCCCTTTCCAGTTCGGCTGGGCTGAATAGCATCGTCGTCGAAAATCTGCAATCTCCGAGGGAGATCAGGGCGTATGGGTTGCAACAGCGGGAGATGGAGCGCTTTGGCTTATGCAGTCGGGAGGGCTTGCGGATGCAGGCCAAGTTGGCGCGTTACGATAAGTCTCTCTCGCCTTTGCTCGAGGCGGTTTCCGCCTGTGGCATTGCGTTGGCGGTTTGGTTTGGGGCGGGTGCCGGGATGCAGTACCAGGATTTAATCACGATTATCACTGCGATCTATATCGCCTATGACCCGATTAAGAAATTGGGCCGGATGAATAATCTGATCACCATGGCAGAGTCAGGACTTTCGCGCCTGGAAGAGGTTCTCGACGCCCCTATCGATGTCGCGGATCTGCCAGAGGCTAAGCCGCTTGCCCGGGTGCGCGGAGCCATCGCATTTGAGGGGCTCACTTTTGCTTATGGTGAGGAAGTCATCCTTAATTCGCTCACGCTACAGATTCCCGCCGGGCAATCGGTGGCGCTGGTTGGGCCCAGTGGAGCTGGTAAGAGCACTTTCGTTAACTTAGTTCCGCGGTTTTTCGACCCCCAGCAGGGCTTGATTAAGGTCGATGGGCTGAATGTTAGGGAAGTTCGGCAAGCTGATTTACGGGCTAATATCGCCTTGGTTTCCCAGGAGCCCGTTTTGTTTAATGAAAGCATCATGGAGAACATCCGCTTAGGACGCGCGAGCGCCACCGATGCGGAAGTCTTGGCCGCGGCGAAATTAGCTGGGGCTTCAGACTTCATTCAATCCTTCCCCGAGGGGTTTGCAACCCGCGTGGGAGAACGCGGCTCGCGTCTATCCGGCGGCCAACGCCAGCGCATCTCCATCGCCCGGGCTTTCTTGAAAGACGCGCCTATCTTAATCTTAGATGAGGCCACTTCAGCCTTGGACACAGAAACGGAGCGCGGCATCCAGCAGTCGCTTTCCTTCCTGATGAAAGGACGGACGACATTGATTGTGGCCCACCGTTTTAGTACGATCCGAGATGTGGACCGTGTCTTAGTTTTTGACGCTGGTTATATCGTAGCGGATGGTTCGCGCGAGGAAGTCTACCGTTCCTCTGAGCTCTTCCGTCGCTTGTGGGATAACCAATCCAAGGGCCTCGCTTAAGGTGCGTATCTTGGTTGTAAAATTCTCCGGACTCCGCGGCGCGTTGGCCGCGACAGCGGGTTTGCGTTCAATCCGCGAGCGCCACCCTGGCGCGACATTCACTTTTGTTACGCTGCCTGATTCGGAGCCCGCGCTCGAGGGTTGCCCGCCCGTCGTCGAGGTTCTGGGGGTTAATCCCTCGCAAGGCCTATTCTCCGTCATCGCCCACCTGCGTCGGCAGCGTTTCGACCTGGCCATCGCTTTGGGCGGACATCCCCGGGCGTTGCACTTGGTAGCCTTAAGCGGGGCAGGTAAGCGTGTCTGTGCGGGGCATGCCTCATTCTTATTGCGTCCGTTTTATCACCGCGAAGTTTTTGGCACCGCCGTCGATCCCCATGAGGCGGCGCGCGATCATGAAGTGATGGCTCAGGCTTTAGATTTTCATGCCGAGCCGCCGGCGATGTGGTTTGCGCCGTCCCGCATGCAGGAGCACGGTCTTTTGGTCGAAGAACGGCGTTATGCGGTCATACACCCTGGGTCGTCGCGACCGGAGCGAATTTTGGAAATTGATAAGTGGGCCTCCGTGGCTCGCGATCTCGTCAGTAATTATGCGGTCGATCGCATTGTGGTTTCAGCGGGGGTCGCTGGTGAAGAACGGATTATGGCGGAAGCTTTGTGCGGCCTGATCGGTCCGGTGGCGATGTCTACGGCCGGTCGGCTACGCTTTGCACAAGTGGCCAAACTCATCCAAGGTGCGCGGATATTCTTGGGCGCGGACTCCTCCGTTTTGCAATTGGCGGCGGCCGTGGGCACTCCTGTGGTCGGTGTTTTCGGACCTTCGGACTATGCCCGTGCCCGCCCTTGGGGGACCATTAACCGAGTGGTACGCATCGACACGGCGCATTTTGAAGGAGAAGCTCGGCAGGATTATCTTGCACGCATGGACCGCGCTCTCGCACGGATTACGCCGGCGCAAGTTTCGCGGGCGGCTGAAGAAGTCCTACGCATTACAGCGCTTTGATTCCTCCGCTTGACCTCTCGCCAGCCTCCCCGACAGTGAATCCGTGACTCCCGCCGAGAATCATTACGACGCTGTTATCATCGGAGCAGGCATGTCGGGTTTGGCCGCTGCCGTTCGGCTAGCGATGTACGATCGGCGCGTGTTGGTCCTGGAACGTCACAACGCCCCGGGAGGCTTGAATTCTTTCTATGCCAAGGGTGGCCGTAAGTATGATGTCGGCCTGCATGCCCTAACTAATTGGGTTCCGGAGGGGGTAAAGGGTGCTCCGCTGGTCAAGCTGATGCGTCAATTGCGTATCCGACGCGAAGAATTAGACTTATGCCCGCAATTCGGATCAAAGGTCTCCATGGCTGGAAAAAACCTTCGTCTTAATAATCGCTACGATGATTTATTGGCCGATGTGGCGACCGAATTTCCGAAATCAGTCGATCGGTTCCGCGATTTAGATGCCTGGATTACGGGCCTTGATGAAGCGGCGCTGCAGGCGCATGGCGGCTCGGCGCGGGCTTTGCTCGATGAACGTCTCGGCGACCCGTGGCTGCGCGACATGCTGCTCCTCCCCACCTGTTTCTATGGCAGCGCGCTCGAGGATGATATCGAAGTATCGCAGTTCGCCGTGATGTGGCGTTCGCTATTCCGCGAGGGTTTTGCGCGGCCGTTTATTGGAGTCCGTCAAGTCGTGCGCATTCTCCTGGATCGTTGTCGCGAGCACGGGGTGGAGCGTCGCATGAAGTGCGGGGTAAAATCGATGGAGGTTAAGGCGGGTCGCGTGGCAGCCTTACAGTTAGATGACGGCACGGAAGTAACCGCGGAGGCGATTTACTCATCGGCCGGAGCCGTGGAGACGCAGCGTCTGCGCTCGGATGTCTTGCCGCAGGTAGGAGCTTCGGAGATTGGACGCCTGGGCTATGCCGAAACTATCGCAACTTATGAGCCCGCCGCATTTCAGAATTTCAAATGGCAGGACACGATTATTTTCTTCTGCGACGATGAGCGCTTTACTTACCGCTCGCCGGCATCACTCGTCGATCCCCGTTCCGGAGTAATCTGCATTCCGAATAATTATCATTACGGCGAGGGCCGGGCGCTGGATGAGGGCTGGCTGCGTGTCACCGCTCTGGCCAATCACGACGCCTGGTGCGCTTTGCCCGAGGACGAGTATCAAGCCCGTAAGCTGGAGTGGTGCGGCCGCCTTAATCGCGTCGCCCGGGCACACTTACCCGCGATTTCAGAGGGGGCGCATGATGCGGCCTTGACGTCGACCGATGTCTTTACCCCGCGCACGGTCCGCAAGTTTACCGGGCATTTGAACGGGGCGATTTACGGTTCGCCGGTGAAACGCCGCGATGGTCGGACGGATCTGACAAATCTCTTCCTGATAGGAACAGACCAAGGATTCCTTGGGGTCACGGGCGCAATGCTGTCTGGTATTTCGATGGCGAACCTGCATGGTTTGAAGGCGTAGCCTTTCCCCATGCGCGAGTCCCCTATTTCTGCCGTCAATCAGCGTCCGCTTTGGCGTGACCTTGTTCAGCCGGCGGTCATCGTTGGGGCCTTGGGGTATTTCGTAGATATTTACGACCTCACGCTGTTCATGACGATTCGGAAGGATAGCCTTACCAGCCTCGGTCTCGGGCATCTGATCAGCGGAGCCGCTTGGTATCAGGATCTGCTTTCTTGGCAGATGATGGGTATGCTTATCGGGGGAATTCTTTTTGGTATCCTTGGGGACCGGATGGGGCGGTTGACCACGTTGTTCGGATCCATCCTGCTTTATTCCATCGCGAATATCGCCAATGGCATGGTGCATAGCTTTGAGGCTTATGCCACTTGGCGATTCATTGCTGGTCTTGGTTTGGCGGGTGAATTGGGCGGATGTATTGCGCTCGTCTCCGAAACGCTCTCGAAGGAACGTCGCGGTTATGGTACGGCCCTAGTCGCTACCGTCGGCGTCTTTGGCGCGGTGGTTGCTGGCTTTATGGCAGATCATGTCAGCGATATCGGCCGCGTGGTCGGAGGTCTTTTCGGCACGACGGTCGAGGGCTGGCGCATGAGTTATTTCATCGGGGGCGGATTGGGTCTGATGCTGCTGGCTTTGCGGGTCGGGGTGCGAGAGTCCGGCATGTATCATCAGGCAAAAGAGCATGCGGAAGTCGGCTCCGTGGCTCGCGGCAACTTTTTTGCGCTATTCTCCAGCCGCGAACGCTTCGGTCGCTATCTGCGTTGTATCCTGATTGGCCTGCCGACTTGGTTCATGATTGGAATCCTCGTGCAGCGGGCCTCTACCATATTTGCGCCTGCCGCGGGGGTCCAAGGCGAGCCGATTAAGGATAACTGGTCCGTCGCCGCTTTTTATCTCGGGCTTACTTTCGGCGACCTGGCCAGTGGCATTGCGAGTCAGCTGCTTCGTTCCCGCAAGAAGGTCGTGCTGGTTTTCCTCCTGTTCAGTCTCGGCTGCGTCGGCGTGTATCTCTTCGGGACATCGGGCTGGACTTCTACCGCTTACTACCGGCTTATTTTCCTCATGGGCCTCGGTATGGGCTATTGGGCGCTCTTCGTGACGATTGCGGCCGAGCAGTTTGGCACGAACCTGCGGGCCACCGTTGCGACCACGGTGCCTAACTTTGCCCGTGGTTCGTTGGTCCCGTTGACCTTCCTTTTCACGTTTTTGGCTATGCCCTTGAATCAGGCGCGGGTCGTGCCATCGGTGGCAGGGGCAATCCTTGGCCTGATTTGCTTCGGCGCTGCTTTCATCGCCCTTTGGACGATGGAAGAGACCTTTGGCAAAGACTTAGACTATCAGGAAAAAAAGTAAGCTTACTTGCCAGCGGGACCGGCTTTGTCCGAGACGCAACGGAAGCCGACATGGTTCGTCGAGGTCAAGGTGTCGAGGCCTTGACGGGCAGTGGCACGGTAACGGAAGCAATAAGCCTCGTCGCAGAGCCATGATCCGCCGCGGATGACGTGCTGGCCGTAGCCGGTGCCTTCCGGGTCATGGCCGATAGCTGGGCCCACGGGATTATATTTGGCGGATTTTGCATACCAGTCGATGCCGTACCAATCTTCGCACATCTCCCAGACATTGCCTGCCATATCGTAGAGGCCATAGCCGTTGGGCGGGTAGGATTTTACGGGTGCGACATAATTAAAGCCATCCGAAGCCAAGTCGGTCGCGGGGAACTTCCCCTGCCAATGGTTACACATGTATTTGCCGTTGGGACGTTCTTCGTCGCCCCAGGTATAATTTTTATCTTTTAAGCCACCGCGTGCGGCGTGTTCCCATTCGGCTTCGGTGGGGAGACGTTTGCCTGCCCACTTGGCAAAGGCTTGGGCGTCTTTATAGGTCAGGCAAATAACCGGGTGGTTCATGCGCTCCTTGATCGACGAGCCGGGACCTTCCGGTTGACGCCACGTTGCCGCGACGGTGAAATTCCACCAAGGCAAGTCGCCGACGCCACACTGAAAGGGATTTACGCCGGAAGTGTGTTTGAAGAGGAGTGAACCGCCTTTGAGGTATTCGGGGGAAGGAACGTTAGGAAAGTCTCGCGGATCGAGGTTCTTTTCCGCGTCCGTGAGATAGCCGGTGGCATCAGCGAAGGCTTTAAACTGCGCATTGGTCACTTCGGTGACGTCCATCCAAAGTCCCTTCACCTGGACGGCGTGCCCGGGTTTTTCTTCGTTATGTTTTTCATCCGCATTATCGCTGCCCATGGTGAACTCTCCGGCTGGGATCCAGACCATCGCGCTGACTTCGGATGGATTGATGATGGCCGGCTTGGTCTTCCAGAAAAAGACGGCAAAGGGGGCGACGATGAGGATCGCGGCAATCGCAATGATGAGCCTGCGGGCTTTGGTCGCTTGGGGGGTGGGGGCAGTAGGTTCCATGTGGGTCGTCGGATGGGTTAAGATGGCTGAGGGGGCGTGCGTGGTCGAACCTTTGTTGGGGGGCTTGGTCTATGCTATCGTCTCGCCCTTGGCCGATTTTGTCTTTTAAACCTTAGTTTCATCTATGAGTTCGACCCAAGCAGAGGCCCTCCAGATTTTTCGGGATTCCAAGGCTTTGTTGCAGGGGCACTTCCTTTTGCGATCTGGGCTGCACAGCGGGCATTTTTTCCAATGTGCTCAGGTGTGCCAATATATGGACAAGGTCACGCGTCTCATCGAGCTGCTTAAGCCCAAACTGATGGCATACCCTTGTGATACCGTGCTGGCTCCAGCCATTGGCGGCTTGGTGGTCGGGCAGGAAGTTGCCCGCCAGCTCGGCGTGAGGTTTGTTTTTGCGGAAAAAGAGAATGACCGTTTGGTCTTACGGCGGAATTTTACCTTCCGCCCGGGCGAGCGAGTCTTGATCGCAGAGGACGTCGTGACACGGGGTGGGCGCGTGCAGGAATGCCTCGATATCTTAAAGGCCCACGGGGCTGAGGCGGTAGCAGTGGCGACCCTGGTCGATCGATCTGGCGGGCAGGCAAAATTTACGACCCCCTTCGTTTCGCTGTTGGAACTGACCTTTCCGACCTATGCGGCCGATAGTCTGCCGCCAGAGTTGG
>Ga0114971_10000115_pt1 | contig 45771 bp, 47 predicted proteins | sample M_140625_MF_Meta_FD_87320 | JGI IMG/M metagenome (GOLD analysis project Ga0114971, IMG submission 87320) | Freshwater microbial communities from Lake Montjoie, Canada to study carbon cycling - M_140625_MF_MetaG | ecosystem: Environmental > Aquatic > Freshwater > Lake | place: Lake Montjoie... | reverse complement strand
TTCCATGATTAATCAATCCATAATGTCAGGAACTCTGGTGGTTTTTTTTTAAATTTGGAGTAGCTATTGATTTAGTAATTAACGGAAAACGAGGTATTACGCAGATTTAAAATTCTAAAGACTTAAAGTACGGTTTAAAAAGTATACTGGATTTAAATAATGTAGAGCAAATTAAATATTCAAATATCTGTGAATCATTAGCTTATAATCTATGTTTTTACATTGTAGTTGTAGATACATTCTAAAGAGTCATTTCAAGGGAAAACTTATAATAAAGGATATTCCTTCTTTAAGAGTTAATACTTTTAACAATGAAATTATTTAATTATAGTCTAAATATTTTATGAATTAGCATTTTTAAACTTCGAAAATAAATTTTTAATTATAATTATATTATGCAAAGTATTGCAATAATTGGCGCTAATAGTTTTTTATCTCAAGCTTTAATAAGAAAACTTAAAGGGAAATATTATATAATTCAGGTTTTTAATACAAATAAAACTTGTCTAGATACTACTTTAAAATGCCTTAGTATTGAAGATTTTCTGATTGACAGACCATTAGTTGATGTAATATATTTTATAGCTTCATTTATTAATTTCGATGAAGAATTAGCTAATTTAAATAAGGTTTTTAAAACTAATGTATTTCTCTTAAAAGAGATATTAGAGGCCTATAAATTTACTAAAATTATTCATGCATCATCGGTTTCTGTATACAATGTATCTGTAAGTGTAAAAGATGAACAAAGTTCTGTTAATCCTAAGAGTAGTTATGCTATGTCAAAATTATGGGCCGAATTACTTGTAAAGAACCACTCCGGGGGTGGCGTTAATATTAGGATTTCTTCCTTGTTTGGCGAAGGAATGAATACCAGTACATTCGTGCCTTCTATTATTCGTAACGCTATTTTAAAACAACAGATTAATCTTTTTGGAAATGGTAGCAGATATCAAAACTACATTCACGTTGAAGATGCTGCAACAATTTTCTACAAGGCACTTGATTATGATTTAAGCTCTATATTGCTAGCTGTAAATAGAAGGTCATATTCAAACATAGAAATTGCAAATTTTATAAAGTTTGAATTAAAAAAAACAAAAATAATTTTTGAAGGAGACGATAATTCCGACAATTATTTTTATAACAACGATAAAACTATAGAGTATTTGGATATTTCTTTTGGAAATGATATAAAGCAACAAATAAATAATTTAATAAAATGGCTGAAAAAACAGTATTAGTCACAGGTATAGGAGGTAATGTCGGGCAAGGTATTCTCAGGAATATAAGATCGATTGGATATTCAATTAAATTAATAGGTTGTGATATTTCAGCATTTACTGCGGGAAACCATCTTTGCGATAAAACATTTAAGGTTCCATATTCTTACGATAATAATTATGTAAAAGTTATTAATGATATAGTAAACGAATATAATGTTGATCTAATTATTCCTTCGACTGATTTTGAGGTATATTATTTATCTTTAAATCAGAATAGTATTAATGCGTTTGTATTGGCCAGTGATTCAAAAATTTCAAAATTTTTTCTAGATAAATATCTAACATATAAATTGTTTTTAGAAAATGGTATTCCTTTTGCTAAATCATGGTTACCTAAAGACTATGATAATTCTGAAAAGGAGATTATAGCTAAGCCAAGAGAAGGCCGCGGATCAAAAGGAATATTAATAAATCCCGATGAATCTAAAGGTTTGGGCGATAATTATATGATACAAACATTACACCGAGGTATTGAAATTACAACTTCAGTATATGTTAATAAAAATAAAGAGGTTCATGGAGTCTGTTCTATGGAAAGAAAGTTGGAAAATGGGGCTACTTCGCAGATTATAATAAATAAGACTTATGATTCCACATTCTTGAACATTGCGAAAAAAATTGCAAGTTTTGATGGAGTAAGAGGTAGTTTTAACATACAAAGTATTGTTCAAACTGACGAAAAAATTTTCCCATTCGAAATTAATTGTAGAATATCAGGTACTAATTCAATAAGACACAATCTAGGATTTCAGGATGTTAAATATGGAATACAGGAATATTTGTATAATGAAAAACCAGATTCAGTCAATATTATAAATGAAAGTGCTATTGCAGTAAGAATTCTAATGGATGTAATATATCCTGAAGCAAAATGTTTCGAGGAACTAAACAATAAATCATCTAAACATTTTATATTCTAAATATGAAAAAAATTGATTACATACTTTTTGATGTTGCTGGGACGCTTTTACATAAGACTTCTTTTTACGATACATTTTTAGGAGTTTTAAAAAGTAACGGATATAATATAGTATTTGAAGAATTTAAAAAAAATCATAAACTGCTGTCAGAAGTGTTTCATTTTCCCGACAATACTAACAGTGAGTTTTATAAAGTATTTAATAGTGAGCTCCTTTTTTCTCTTGGAATTTTACCTAGTGATAAGTTATTGGACGATATTTTTATTAGTTGTTCATATTTGCCGTGGACCAAATTTGAAGATACTTCAATTATTAATCAATTAGAAATACCTGTTGGAATTATTTCAAATTTTAATAGTACTTTGAAAGATAAAATTAATGAGTTTTTTGGCCCAATTTTCAGCCATATTTTGGTTTCTGAGGAGTTAGGGGTATCAAAGCCTGATATCAATTTTTATAAAAAGGCAGTAGAGTCTATAGATGTAGATCCAAAAAGGATTCTTTATATTGGAGACTCAGTTAAATTAGATATCAAACCTGCATTAACTTGTAATATTAAATCCTTGTTGATTGATAGAGATAATTTTTATCCATCCTGTAAGTATAAAATTTCAAGTCTAAAAGAAATTAAAAATTATATTTATGACTAAGATATTAGGAATAATTGGTGCAGGTCATTTGGGACAACAAATAGCTTACTATGCTATTTCAGATAACCATTTTGATAAGGTCGTTTTTTTTGATGACTACACAGATTGTAAATTTGTTAATGGTTTCAATGTATTAGGTAAAATAAAGGATGTCATAAATTGTTTTAATGAGAATCTATTTACGGAACTTATAATTGGAATTGGTTACAAGCATATGGAAAGGAGAAAGTTTTTTTTTAATCAATTTAGAGATTGCATCAGATTCGCAAGTATTATACATTCATCATGCTACGTTGATTCTTCAGTAAAATATGGTGTCGGGATTGTAGTATATCCTGGTTCAGTTATTGATGCACGTGTTACACTAAAAAACAATATATTAATTAATGTTGGTTGTACTATTGCGCACGACACAACAATTAATTCACATTGTTTTTTATCACCAAGAGTTGCATTAGCTGGTTTAATAGAAGTAGGAGAACAGTCTATTTTAGGAATAAACTGTACCATTATAGATAATATAAGTATTGCTGCAGAAACACAGATTGGTGGAGGCAGTGTAGTAATTAAATCAATTAGTGAAAAAGGATTATACGTTGGCAATCCAGCAAGATATATAAGATAATTATGATACCATTTAACAAGCCTTATCTAACAGGAAAAGAAACACATTACATTTATGATGCTGTAAATTCAGGAAAAATTTCTGGAAATGGTAAGTATACCCAAAAGTGTCAAAACTTTTTTGAAGAAAAGTACGGTTTTAAGAAAGCGCTGCTTACGACATCATGTACAGATGCTTTAGAAATGGCCGCTATATTGGCTAATATAGAGCCAGGGGACGAGGTAATAGTTCCTAGTTTTACATTTGTTTCTACCGCAATAGCCTTCGTACGTCAGGGAGCAAAAATTATTTTTGCAGATTCTTATGAAAATAATCCAAATATTGATGCCAATAAGATTGAAGCATTAATAACGGATAAGACAAAAGCAATAGTTCCAGTTCATTATGCTGGTGTAGCTTGTGATATGGACAAAATAATGGAATTAGCGGATAAGTTCAATTTATTAGTTATTGAAGATGCAGCACAGGCAATAGATAGTTATTATATAGGAAATGATAATGTTAAAAGGTCTTTAGGATCTATTGGCCATTTAGCTGCTTTTTCTTTCCATGAAACAAAAAATATAATTTCAGGAGAAGGAGGAATGCTGACTATAAATGATGATAGATTTATTAATAGAGCTGAAGTAATTTGGGAAAAGGGAACTAATAGGTCTGAATTTTTTAGGGGAGAAGTTAATAAATATGGTTGGGTTGATACCGGTTCTTCCTTTCTTCCGTCTGAAATTATTGCTGCTTTCCTTTGGGCACAAATTGAAAATATTGATGTAATACAAGATAAAAGGAAAACATTATGGAATTGCTACTTCCAAAATTTATTTCAATCTGAATTTATACAACTTCCTTTAATACCTGAATATGCAACTAATAATGCGCATATGTTTTATTTAACTACCAAAAACATAGATGTGAGAAATGCTCTTATTCTAAGATTAAAAGAGAATGGGTTTCATGCTGTATTTCATTACATTTCATTACACTCAAGTCCTTATTATAATGAGAAACACGATGGTAGATCAATTATTAATGCAGATATGTTTACAGAGTGTTTAGTGAGGCTGCCACTATTTTTCGAATTGGAAGAAAATGAAGTACTAAAGATTACAGAATGTATTAAAGCCGTTTGTGCATGTTAAAAATATTGAAGTTTGATTTTATTTTAAATTATTTTAGGAGTACAGATCGGTCTAAAAACATAAAAGCAAATATAGTAGGTTCTTTCTTTTTGAAGGGAATCAGTATATTGTTGAGTCTTGTAGTAGTGCCCATGACAATGAACTATATTTCGCCATACCAGTATGGAGTATGGATCACTCTGTCCTCAGTAGTAGGCTGGCTCAGTTTTTTTGATATAGGTTTTGGGAATGGACTTAAAAATAAATTGGTACAAGCATTAGCTCATGGGGATTTTAAATTGGCTAAAATCTATGTCAGTACAACTTATGCAATTCTTGCTATTATAATTTCAAGTATTTGGATAATTGCAGTTGCTGTTGCAAGATTTATAAATTGGAGGGACTTTTTAAATGTAAAAAAAATAGATAATAGTGATTTATATGCGGTTGTTTTTATAGTGTTGACAACTTTTGCTTTTCAATTTATCTTAGGATTATTAAATACAATTTTAGTTTCTATACAAAAACCTGTTGTAACGGCTATAATAAATGTTGTAAGCCAATTTTTGATTTTAGTTGGTATTTTGATATTGATTAAAACTACTAAAGGTTCCTTGACTAATTTGAGTTTAGTTTTGGGTATTGTAAATACCGCTGTTTTGTTTCTCTTCTCTCTTTATTTTTTTAAAACATCATTAGCAAAATATGCCCCAAGTTTAAAGTTTGTCGATTTTAACTATGCAAGTGATTTGTTTAAAATAGGAGTGAGTTTTTTTATTTTACAAATCATCGCACTCATATACTATGAGACAAATAACATAATTATTACTAAAGTACTATCTCCTTTAGATGTTACAATTTATAATTTAGCATTTAAGTATATGTCAATTCTAGGAATGGCATTTGCTATAATACTGACGCCTTTTTGGAGTGCATTTATAGAAGCGAGTGTTTTAAAAGATTATGATTGGATGAAGGCAGTGAAGAAAAAATTATATATTGGTTTTTGTTTTTTTGTAGTTTTTGCTGTTGTCCTCGTTATAGGATCCTCGTTCTTCTATGGTGTATGGTTTGGAAAATCGGTTGTTATATCTCTCCAGCTGACAATTTTGATGGGAATTTGGCAATTGTTTAATATTTGGAATTCTTTGCATTCGACCTTGATATATGGTTTTGGAAAAATTAAATTGCAATTATTTTCATCTGTTTTTGTTGGTATTATAAATCTTCCTTTAACTTTTTTTTTATGCCAAAATTTGAAATTGAATGGGGTAGTTATATCACAAATTTTCTTGGCAATGATAATAGCTTGGATAGGACCACTTCAATTAAATAAATTAATAAACGAAAAAGCGAATGGAATCTGGAATAAATAAAAAATTGAATATTCTCCTTATTAATAGCTTTATGCCGTCGGGTTCACCTAAGATGGGTATGGATATGTATAAGGCATTAGCTGAAGAAAACAACGTAGATTTGATGTTAAAATACCCTATGAAGAGTGAAGTGGATATATTATCTGTTTACAATAGGGGTGAATATTTTTTTATACGTGTATTTGAGTTTTTTAAGGGTAAATTTTTGAGATTTTTAAATTTATTATCTAAAGAAAAAAAAAGTATTGAGTTGCCACAATATTATTTTTTTGGAATAGATGATGCAAATCCTCCTGTTAGTTCTAAAAAGATATTGAATAAAATTCAAAAAGATTATGATTTTGTTTTAGTTTTTTTTTGGCAGGGAATGATTACTTCTAAGACTCTTTTTGATATTTATCAAAAAATGAATAAACCAATTTTTTTGATAGCTGCAGATATGTTCCCAATGACGGGGGGGTGTAGTTATTTTTGGGATTGTGACAGGCTTGAAAAACAATGTGGAAAATGTCCAGGATTAAATTCATCCGATGAAAACGATGTTACAAGGAAAAATTTTTTGTACAAAAAAAATCAATTAGAAAAAATTAATTGTGTCTTTTTGGGTAATACTTGGCAGAATTTTTATGCCAACAAATCTGGTTTGTTTAAAAAAATAGATAAAATTTATCCAATAATTGATGAAAATCTCTTTAAGCCTCAGGACAAAGAGTTTTTGAAAAAAGAGAATAATTACTCAGGAAAAATTATTCTTTTTTTTGGGGCTTTATCCGTAAACGATGAGCGAAAAGGTTACAGGTACCTTGTTGAATCATTGCAGTTATTGGCGAGAAAACGCCCAGAATTAGCAGATAAAATCTTATTGTTGGTCGCAGGAAATGATACTGAATTGCCAGAGCTTAATGGGTTTAATGTTAAAATTACGGGTTACTTGTCGTTTGAACAACTTGCCAAGTTTTATGCTATGGCAGATATTTTTTTAAGCCCTTCAGTTCAGGATGCTGGACCAATGATGCTAAATCAGGCATTGTTATGCGGGACACCTGCTGTGGCTTTTGAGATGGGGACTGCTTGTGATATTTTGAATTCTAATACTGGTTATGTTGCAAAGTTTCGAGACAGTGAAGATTTTTATAAAGGTATAATTAGTATCATTGATAAGTCTAAAGAAGAGTTGGATTTTATGTCAAAAGAGTGTAGAAGTCAATCTTTGAGGAAGTATTCATATAAAGTTTTTAGGGACGAGATAGTTAGGGTTTATGAAGAAGCAAAATAAATATTTTTAAGTTTATTGTTTCATCTAAAAAAATTTAAAAACCCAAATAAATTAAAGAAAAAAAATGTTTAAATTTTTGTTAAAGTTATTTTTTAAAATATTATCAGTTTTATGGCCTAATTCATTTTCAAATAAATGGGGGCATTATAAGGTGAAATTTCATACTTATCGGATATCTAATGAATTTAAATCTATAAGACAATCTTCATCTATTTATTATCCATTTGTTTTAAAAGGCGGAAAATGTATTACAATTGGCTGCAATGTAGTACTTGGTGCTAGAGGAGTATTAACAGCATGGGAAAGCTATGTAGGTCAAAAGTTTATTCCAGAAATTACAATTGGAGATAACACATCTATTGGCGAGGATTACCATATAACCGCAATTAATAAAATTATAATAGGTAATAATGTCCTAATGGGAAAAAAAATAACAATTACAGATAATTCCCATGGTAAGATAGAACTGGAAATGTTAGAATTATCACCAAAAGATAGACCTCTTTTTTCTAAAGGATTTGTGATAATTGAAGACAATGTGTGGCTGGGTGATAAAGTTACTGTATTGGCCGGAGTAACAATTGGTAAAAATACTATAATTGGAGCCAATTCTGTAGTTACATCCAATATTCCATCCAATTGTGTAGCTGCTGGAGTTCCTGCTAAGATTATTAAAATAATAAAAGGTTAGAGATGGAAATAATAATATTCGGAATATATTTTTTTTTATTTACTATATTTTATAATTTATTTTTCAATTTTAGATTATCAATATCTCTGTATTTTTCATATTTAATCTTAGTTCCATACATAGACCTACGCATCGGGGGATTAACACTTTCCTACAATATAGTTGATGTTTTTATATTAAGCGTATTTTTATTTCAATTTAAGAAATCAAAAATGGGAAAACTTAATTTTGAACTTATAATTCCTTTCCTCATTTTTTTTTGTTCGCTCATATTCATAGCACTTTTCACAACAGAAGTACCTTTTAAATTTGATATTAACAGTTGGCGTATGACTCTCCTGAGTACTTGTGTTTTACCATTTGTAATATGGAATTCATCATTATATGATTCAAAATTTTCAAATTACATTAAATGGGCTTTAATTATATCTGTATCTATTGCAGGTCTATATGCTTTATTACTAACACAATTGAATGGAGTGAATTTATACACATCCTTCCTTGCAAATTATTTTAATAAAAGTGATGTTGCGGATATTTATGGAAATGCTGTACAATCGAGATTGAGTTTTTCTTCAGCTGGAAAAATACAGTCAACAATGATTCACCCAATGGCATGGACTTTTTTATTATGTGTAACATTTGTAATTTTTCTAAATCAATATCTTGAATATAAAAATAAAATCTATTTGTTCCTATTATTTTTTATTGTATTCAACATCCTTATTTCGGGAGTAAGGACAGGTATAGGTGCAGTTGCAATTGGATATTTATACTTTTTATTAAGATATCGTAAACTAAAAATTATTTTTTCAAGTATATTAATTGTTTTACTTTTAAGCATTGTTGTTCAATCAAATAAAAATTTATCTAATTATTTTAGTTCATTTTTAGATGTTAAAGGTGAAAAAAGTGAAATGAATGGGTCTTCTATAAGCTTGAGATTGTCACAATTAGACGGAGCATTATCAGAAATTGAGAAATCGCCATTGGTTGGCAAGGGATATTCTTGGAATGGTTACTATCAAAAGACACGGGGCGATCATCCAGTATTGCTTGCATTTGAAAGTTTGATTCTATCCGTTTTATGTAATAGTGGTTTTATTGGATTATTAATATGGATACTCTTTTTTTTGTATTTATTTCATTTAAACAGGAAATTATTAAGAAATAAAAAAGATATATGTATGTTAGATTTATTAATTATTATATATCTTACATATACAATTGGAACAGGTGAATATGGTTATATGGCAATATTTGCGGTTTTTTACTCGTATCTTTTTGCTCGATTTTACAAAGAAAGAATATATAAATTGAGGGGATATAAAATCCTGAAATAAATCTCAAAAATATCCTAAACAAAATTATAATAGCACGATAATTATTTTAAATTTAATAAAATGATCAGTAATAAAGCAAGAGTTATAGCATTTTATCTTCCTCAATTTCATACCATTCCAGAAAATGACGAATGGTGGGAGAAAGGATTTACAGAGTGGACAAATGTAAAAAAAGCAAAACCACTTTTCAAAGGTCATAATCAACCCCGTATTCCCACTGAATTAGGTTATTACAATTTACTTGATTCAGAAGTTAGAGAAGCACAAGCCAGTATGGCAAGAAAAGCTGGAGTAGAAGGATTTATGTATTGGCATTATTGGTTTGGTAATGGTAAAAGATTACTTGAAAAACCGTTTGATGATGTATTGGAAAGTGGTAAACCAGATTTTCCTTTTTGTTTGGGTTGGGCAAACCATTCATGGTATGCCAAAAATTGGAATGCATCTGACGCAAAAAAAGACAAATTATTAATTGAGCAACTATATCCAGGAGCGGAAGATTATAAGAATCATTTTTTAGCTGTTTTAAAAGCTTTTAAAGATCCCCGATATTTAAAAGTTGATGAAAAGCCAATATTTTTTATCTACTCTGCTATTACTTTTCCAGATATAAGTTTATTTATTGAGATTTGGCAAAGGTTGGCAAAAGAGAACGGATTAAAGGGTGTTTATTTTATAGGACAAGCTAGAATAAATGCAGATTGTCCAAAAATACTAAATTTGGGGTTTGATGGAATTTGTCGAACAGGTATAGAAGATGCAGTTATAAATATACGTGGAAAATTTCATGAAAAAATATTATGGTATTTGAAAAATAAATTTAAATTTAAAAAATTAAATATTTTCGAATATTCAGATATAATTGACAAGCTATTGGTGCCTAGTTTAGATACTATTGAAAACGTTTACCCTACTATAATACCTAATTTTGATCATACCCCAAGATCTGGCAAAAATGGATTAATATATTTGGGTAGTACACCCTTAAAATTTAGAAAATTATTAAAATCTTCAATTAAATTAATTCAATATAAAAAAGAAGAACATAAAATTATCTTTTTAAGATCATGGAATGAATGGGCAGAAGGGAATTACGTTGAACCCGATGAAACCCATAATCATGAATATTTAGATGTACTTAAAGATGAAATTGTGAATAAAAACAGTTGTGTTCATTAAAACTTATTAAATAAAACATATTTTACCATATTTATAATTCTATATGCACAAAATTATCTTCAAAAACCTTTTATTTATAATACTTCAGAAAAAATTAAAAATTAATAACAGTGCGTAAATTTCTAATAATTTCTTATACTATTTTTTTTAAAATTCGCAATAAATTATATATTTATCTATCAAAAATATATACTTGTTGTTTATTTTATTTAAATGGGGTAGAATTCAAATCTTTTAAGTCATATGGTATTCCATTTATCAGGGTTGCTTTAACTGGCAAGTTATTTATTGACGAAAATACGACTTTTACAAGTGGTAAAAATTTCAATATAATTGGAGGAGATACAAGATTAAATATTTTGGTTGGCGAAAATGCAAATTTACAAATTGGAAAAAATGTGGGAATTTCCAATACAACTTTATTCTGTAAAAAGTTAATTGTAATTGAAGATAATGTTTTAATTGGAGGAGGCTGTAAAATTTACGATACAGATTTTCATTCTTTAGATGTTAATATTAGATTAAATCCTTATTTAAATAATATTCCAGATACGGATGTTAAATCTTTACCCATTATTTTTAAAAAAGGAGTATGGATAGGAGGACATTCAATTATTTTAAAAGGAGTCGTTATTGGTGAAAATTCTATTATCGGTGCCGGGAGTCTTGTAAGTAAGGATATTCCGAAAAATGAAATATGGGCAGGAAATCCCGCGAAATTTATTAGAAAAATTATTGAAAATTAATAATTATTGTAGAAATGAAAAAGACAGTTGTTTTTTTTGACTTCATGACTAGTGGTCATCACCTCGAATATTTTTACCATATTAATAAAAATTGTAATTTATTGATAGTTGAAAAAATATTTTTTTATGTTAATCATGATTTTGAATACTTATTCAATGAAAAATTTGGAGTTAAGATTAAACCTAATATAAGTGTAATTTCCCTTAATAAATATGAATCTGAGTTATATTCAAAATTAAATAAAATTAGTAAGTATAAATATGATTTTAAAAAAGTAGATATTTTTTTAAAAGAGTTCTCGGTTGATACACTCTTTTTAATGGATATTTATCCTTTGTCTTTCTTTCTTTGGTTTTATAATTTAAAGGTTTCTATTTCTGGAATTTATTATATTCCTATATTAAAAACTTCAAATTTATTCTCGGATAAATTTAAAAGATTTATTTTAAAGTGGTCTTTAATAAGAAATAATTGGAAAAAAATATTAGTCCTTAATAACAATGAAATTATTAAAGATCTGAATTTAGATCATAAAGTAAATTTGTTTGATACAATAGCAGACCCTATTTTAAATATTAAAGATTTGTTATTACAATCCGATGAAAAGAAAATTCATAATTTTACCGGCAAAACCACATTTCTGCATATTGGGGGGATTGAAATTCGCAAAGGTACATTGGACATTTTACAGTCATTAACCAAACTAACTGGATTAGAAAGTTTACAATTTGATGTAATTATTGCAGGAATTACTTCGATTGCTTTTGCACAAAAAATAAATGAAGAAATTGAAAAATTAAAATTATTAGGAATACAAAATGTACATTTTTATAATAAGAGTTTGTCTTATAAAGAATTTGATCATCTAATTGATAATTGTACTTATGTACTGCTACCATACAAAACTCTCCAAATGTCAAGCGGTGTATTAAACCATGCAATTAACTATAATAAACCAATAATTGGCAGTAGCAAAGGCTTAATGGGATCAATTATTGAAGAATTTAAAGTAGGCGTTTCCATAGAAAAAGAATCTAATGAAATAGTTGATGTTATTAGAAAGTTATTGGCGGAGCCCTACATATGTGACTGGTCTTTAAGTAAAGATTACCTTAATAGAAATTCATCAACAGCATTTGTAGACAAAATTAATTCTTTGTTAAGTTAAGACTGTTCTATATATTCGTGAAACTTTGAATTTATATAACATTCCTTACAATAGTTGTCTTTTAAAATCGGGGACTTTATGGAAGTATTTTTTTTGAGATCAATATGCTCTGCTTAAATTTAATTGATTTTAAATAAAGTTCTAATCAAATATTATAATAAATAAATTAACCAAAAAAGCAATCCGTTTTATTGAGTTTCTGTTTGTAAAAAGTTTGTTTTCAAAATAGAACTATTGAATAAATTTTGGAGTTGGCTCGACTTGTTCTTCAAAGGGTTTATTAACCATTTTTGTAAGTAAGTTTTGACAAAATATTCAATTGAATAAATGCTACTAAATTGAATAGTAGCGAACGAAATTTTTATTGTTCTTATAATTTTTTTGGATAAGAATTGTAAGTAATGAAGTCCATATTTACATAATTTATGCATTTTTCAGGTGCTTAAAAATTATTTTATTTGCAATTTACTCTTTGAATAATTCCCTAATTGTATTTACAGAACAAAAAAATAATTGGGAATAATAAGTTCAATAAGTTTACCATTTTCTTAATTCTAAATGTTTATTAGGTTTAATTTATTAAAAAATTTTGTTTTGTATATTCTTTTTTTAGAGATGGTTTAGTTGATATTTAAAATAAATATAAAATCTATAAATTCTTTTTGATAAAAATTTTCAAAATTTTCAAAAAACAACAACTTTCAATCGTTTTATAAAAAATTTACTTATGTGTGGTATATATGGAATTATAAATAATTCAAAAACCAATAAAGAATCGGAAGACGAGGTTTTAAAAATGATGAAAAAGTCTTACTACCGAGGTCCAGATTCCCAAAATATAACTACATTAAACCATGTATGTTTTGGATTCAATAGACTGGCAATTATAGATTTAGATGAAAGATCTGATCAACCTTTTAATATAGAGTCAATAGGGAAAATAATAGTGTTTAATGGTGAAATCTATAATTATTTAGAGATAAAAAATGAGTTATTAGAATTAGGCTATTCTTTCAATACAAATTCAGATACCGAAGTGGCATTAATTGCTTTCCACCATTATGGAGCAGAAGCCTTCAATATTTTTAACGGGATGTGGGCAATCTGTATTTATGATAATAAAAATGATATAATAACATTATCTCGTGACCGTTTTGGAGTTAAACCATTGTATTACATGGTTCAAGAAGATAGCTTTTATTTTGCTTCCGAAATTAAATCGTTGATTGCAGTTAAATCCGAACTACATGCAGATCCAAATGCAGTAATTCAATATAAGGTCTTTGGACATAACAATTTTTCCGATGGAAAAACATTTGTAGAAGGTATTAAAGAACATCCCCCTGGAAGTTATTCGCGACTTAAAAATAATCAATTAGAAATAAATCGCTATTATGTTATTCCTAAAGAAGAAAAACGAGAATATAAAAAGTTAAAACAAGAACTTTTATTTAATTTTAAAGACGCAATTAAAATAAGAATGCGCTCGGATGTACCTGTTGCAATTTTATTGAGTGGTGGTCTAGATTCTTCTTTAATTGCGTACCATCTTAATGAGTTGATTTCCTCTGGTGAATTACCGGCAAATAAAGTTCATGCATTCACCTTAAATTTTAAAGGATTTAGTAATGACGAATGGGATTTGGTAAAAAAATTCAGTGCTAATTTACTCCATATTATTTGTGAACCAATTACTATTGACATTAATTCCTTCAAACAAGAGATCCCTGAATTAATCAAAATGCAGGACATACCCACCTTGAGTGTTTCGCATTTAGTTCATATTATTGCATTACGCCATATTAAAGCTAAAGGTTTCACAGTAGTGCTTAATGGACAAGGTGCGGATGAAGTTTTTGGAGGCTATTTTCCTAAAGATATTGGTTATCTATTATTAGATCTATTCAAACAATCGTTTAGAACAGGTCTTTATGAAATTAATTGTATTAAAAAATTAAGAAAAATATCTTTTAGTGCACAAATACGATTGATGGTTCTTGCCTACATTCATAGTAAAATGCCAAAATACTATGTAAAACTTAAATCAAAAGATTTCCAAAAAGAATTTTCCACTATAAAAAGAATTTCACTCGATTATTTAAATTTAAGAAAAAGTTCTTTTACAAGTTTTAGATTAAAATCACAAATATTTGAAAACCAATTCAATGGCATTTTAAATTACGAAGACATGGCATCCATGTTAAATTCTATTGAAATGCGTTCACCATTCCTAGATTATCGTATAGTTAATTTAGGCATATCCATTAATTCCTCTCTAAAATTACATAAAGGTTATTCAAAATGGATACTAAGAGAAGCTTTGGGGGATGTTTTACCTGAAGAAATACAATGGGCTAATTGGAAATTAGGATATGTTGTGCCTAAAACCGAACTTCTGAACAATTTGTTAGAGATTTCAATTAGTCAATCAGAAAAGTCTTTAAACGATATTTGGCAATTATTTAATTTAAAAAAGTGGTTAGAGCACAATAATCTGAAATAAATAACGGACGGCATTTTATTTTGATAAACTACAAAATAATAAAATTAATATAAATAATGTTGAATATTCCTTTTTAAATCTTATTGTTAATTAATTTCCTAAAATTTAATTTCCAAATTTATTTATAAAAAAATCAAATATTACAAAAAAAGTCAATGAAGAAATTAGCACCAATTGTCTTATTTACCCACAAACGACTAGAAACTTTACAGAAAACGGTAGCTTCTTTGAGTTTAAATGCTTTGTCGGTGCATAGTGACTTGATTATATATTCGGACGGTGCAAAAACACCAGAAGATCAAATTATTATTAATGAAATTAGAAGTTATTTAAAAACGATTATTGGTTTTAAATCGGTTCATATTCATACTTCTATTAAAAATAAAGGACTTGCAAATTCGATCATAAATGGAGTAAGTGAAGTGATGGACGAATACCATAAAGCAATTGTATTAGAGGATGACTTAATTGTAAGTGCTAATTTTTTGGAATATATGAATCAAGCATTGTATTTTTATAAAGACAATTCAAAAATATTTTCTATATCAGGATATAGCCCTACAATTAAAGGTTTAGAAAATAACGACATATATTATACGCAAAGAGCTTCTAGTTGGGGTTGGGGTTGTTGGGAGAACCGTTGGAAAGAAATAGATTGGACGGCCAAAAGTTATGAGTCATTTAAAAACAATAAGTTTGCAAAAAAGAGATTCAATGCTATGGGATCCGACATGAATCTGATGATGAAGCGTCAAATGAAAGGAAAAATAAATTCTTGGGCAATCCGTTTTTGTTTTCATCAATTTCAAAAAGATTTGTATTCTGTACATCCTTCCATTTCTAAAATTCAGAATATGGGATTATCAGATAAAAATGCTACGAATACGTTTCAAAAACACAATCGCTTCCATTCTGAATTTGATGCCTCAAATACAGTTCATTTTGAATTTGATAAAAAAGTACAACTTGAAAAAGCTATCATTAAACAATTTATTAAGGACAATTCTTTAAGAGAACGATTATTAAATAGAATATGGAATCTACTAAAGTAAAACCAAAAATCCTTTTTATTTTGCATCTTGCTCCTCCAGTACACGGTGCAGCAGTTGCGGGTGGGTATATTAAAGATAGTAGTTTAATAAACCAATTGGTAACGGGTACTTTCATTAATCTGGCTACCGCCACTAGTGTGGGAGACATTGGTAAAACTGGATTCAAGAAAATTGTCGTAATCTTAAAACTTTGGCAAAACATTATTTTAACTTTAAAAAGAGAACAGTTTCAATTGTGCTATCTTACCATTAATGCTAAAGGTCCTGCATGGTTAAAAGAATTAGTTATTGTAGCTTTAGTAAAATTTTATCGGACACCACTTGTTTATCATTACCACAACAAAGGGGTTGCCGAAAACAGCACTAACTTTATTAAAAGAAAACTCTATACTTTTCAGTTTAAAAATACCAAAACCATATTATTATCACCATTATTGTATAAAGATATTGAACCTTTTGTAAATGAAAATGAAGTCTATTATTGCCCTAACGGTATGCCAAGTTCAACTAGTATTAAAAAAGATTCACTTATTAAAGATATACCTAAGATTGCTACTATTTTGTTTTTATCGAATTTAATAGAATCCAAGGGAGTATATATTTTACTTGAAGCTTGCCTCGTATTAAAAAAGAAACAAATTCCTTTTCGTTGTGTTATTATTGGCGGTGAAGGCAATATTTCAGCAAAACAATTGGAAGAAAAAGTACAGGATTATAATTTACAGAATGAAGTGGAATACCTCGGTAAAATGTATGGTCTAGAAAAAGAGAATGCTTTCGCAACAGCAGATCTATTTGCTTTTCCAACCTATTACCATAATGAAACTTTTGGGTTAGTAAACTTAGAAGCAATGCAACAGGAATTACCAATTATTTCTACTTTTGAAGGTGCTATACCGGATGTGGTGCTGGACGGAATCACAGGATATTTAGTACCACAAAAAAATGCTACGGCATTGGCTGATAAATTAGAACTGTTAGTTGCCAATAAATTTCTACGAGAAAAAATGGGACTCGCTGGGAAAAAACACTTTGAAGAAAATTTTACGATAGAAATTTTTGAAAAAAAGATGCTAGAAATACTACTTAATGCTTCTTCATCAACCCCTAAATACAACTAGTTTTATTTATGAATAAAAAATCACCCATACTTTTATTAGATTTCCCTATTTATTCAAATCAATTAAAACAACTTGATTTTAGCAAGAAAATATTAATAAACACCATCAACCAATATTCGTTTTGTATTGCGAGAGAAGATGTTGCTTTTAAAATAGCTTTACAAGAGTCCGATGTTTTATTACCAGACGGTATGGCCATAGTTGCAGCAGCAAGAATATTAACTAATACTAAAATTACTAAAATAGCTGGAGCGCAATTACATGATTTTTTATTACACCAACTCAATAAAACAGGCGGAAGCTGTTTTTATTTAGGTGCTTCCGAGGCTACTTTGGCCAAAATTGTTGCCAAAGTAAATCGAGAGTTTCCAAAAGTTAAAGTAAATAGTTATTCGCCACCTTTTAAAGCTGTTTTTTCAGATAACGATAACCAACAAATGCTAGCTGCTGTAAATGCAATTATTCCCGATGTATTGTTTATAGGAATGACGGCTCCGAAACAAGAAAAATGGGCATTCCACCACAAAGACCTATTACAAGCACAAACTATTTGTTCCATAGGAGCGGTTTTTGACTTTTATGCGGGCACCATAAAACGGCCATCCCAATTTTGGATTTCATTAGGTTTGGAATGGTTCATTCGCTTACTAAAAGAACCCAAACGCATGTGGAAACGCTATTTGTATTATGGACCTTTTTTTATTAGGTATGTAATTTGGGAGAAATTTAGAATTATTTTTAAAAAATAAAAATAAAAATTACTAAAAAATGAAAAAAATCCTAATCACTGGAGGCGCTGGTTTTATTGGCTCCCACGTTGTTCGACGTTTTGTAATCAACTATCCGAGTTATCAAATTTATAATCTGGATGTACTAACCTATGCGGGAAATTTAGAGAATATTGCCGACATAGAAGCATCGTCCAACTATACGTTTATAAAAGGAGATATTGTAGATGCTGCTTTTATAGATGAACTATTTGCTGAAAATCAATTTGATGGGGTGTTACATCTAGCTGCCGAGTCGCATGTAGATCGTTCTATTACAGATCCTTTGTCTTTTGTAAAAACCAATGTTATTGGAACAGTTAATTTATTAAATGCTGCCAAAAATTGTTGGAAAGACAATTACGACGGCAAACGTTTTTACCACGTTAGCACCGACGAAGTATACGGTAGTTTAGGTACCGAAGGTTTATTTACCGAAACCACAGCTTACGACCCAAATTCTCCTTACTCTGCATCAAAGGCCAGTTCTGATCATTTTGTTCGTGCTTATGGAGAAACATTTGGTTTGCCATATGTATTGACCAATTGTTCTAATAATTACGGACCGTTTCATTTTCCAGAAAAATTAATTCCTTTATTTATCAATAATATCATTACCAATAAACCTTTACCCGTTTATGGAGATGGAAAATATACTCGCGATTGGCTTTTTGTAGAAGACCATGCAGTTGCTATTGATTTGGTTTTTCATGAAGGTAAAAACCACGAAACTTATAACATTGGTGGTTTTAACGAATGGCAAAATATAGATTTGGTTAAATTATTGTGCACTATTATGGATGAAAAACTGGGGAGAACCTCAGGTACTTCAGAGCAATTAATTACTTATGTAAAAGACCGTCCTGGACATGATTTGCGATACGCCATTGATGCCAATAAAATTAATAAAGAACTAGGATGGAAACCATCGGTTACTTTTGAGCAAGGTCTAGAAAGAACAGTTACTTGGTATTTAGAAAATCAAACTTGGTTAAACAACATTACTTCGGGAGATTATGAATTCTATTATGAAAAACAATACAATTAATAAATACATTTTTGCAAAGATATGAAAGGAATTATATTAGCTGGGGGCTCAGGAACCCGTTTACATCCCCTAACGCTTGCAATTAGCAAACAAATGATGCCGGTATATGACAAACCAATGATTTATTATCCGCTTTCTATCTTGATGTTGGCAGGGATTAATGAAATTTTGATTATTTCTACACCAAATGATTTACCAAATTTTAAAAAATTATTAGGCGATGGTTCTCAAATTGGGTGCCAATTTGAATATGCAGAACAAGCCATTCCAAATGGTTTGGCGCAAGCTTTCGTTATTGGCGCAGAATTTATAGGAAACGATAAAGTAGCATTAGCCCTAGGAGATAATATTTTTTATGGTAGCGGTTTAAGCAAATTACTTCAAGCCAATAATAATCCAGAAGGAGGAGTGGTTTATGCTTATCAAGTGCACGATCCAGAACGTTATGGAGTAGTAGAATTTGATCCAGATTTCAACGTGCTTTCCATTGAAGAAAAACCCACAAATCCCAAATCAAATTATGCAGTTCCAGGATTGTATTTTTATGATAATTCTGTGGTGGGAATTGCCAAAAATATAGCGCCATCCAATAGGGGAGAATACGAAATTACCGATGTAAATAAAGAATATTTGAGGCAAGGCAAATTAAAAGTAGGTGTTTTAGATAGAGGAACAGCTTGGCTGGATACGGGAACTTTCGAATCCTTAATGCAAGCGGGACAATTTGTTCAAGTTATTGAAGACCGCCAAGGTCTAAAAATAGGATGTATTGAAGAGGTAGCCTACAGAATGGGATATATTACTGCTGAAAAGCTAGAGCTTATTGCCAATCCGTTAGTAAAAAGTGGCTATGGTAAATATCTTTTAGATTTACTCCCTAATTCAAAATAAATTATGAAAATTTCGAAAGCGGTATTACAAGATGTAATACTAATAGAACCTAAGGTTTTTGAAGATAGTAGGGGTTTGTTTTTTGAGTCGTTTAATAGTGAAACTTGGAAAAAACAAGGATTACCCTATCAATTTGTACAAGACAACCAATCGTTTTCCTCTAAAGGAGTGTTACGTGGTTTACATTTCCAACAAGCAGATCATGCACAAGGGAAATTAGTTCGCGTTATTAGCGGAAGAGTATTGGATGTAGCTTTAGATATGCGTCCTGAATCTAGCACTTTTGGGCAATGGGAATTATACGATTTGGACGCCAAAACAAATAAAATGGTGTACATTCCGACAGGTTTTGCACATGGCTTTTTAGCATTAGAAGATAGTATTTTTTCCTACAAATGTACCGCTGGGTATAATAAAGAATCGGAAAGGGGTATTATTTGGAACGATCCAAAACTAAAGATAGAATGGCCAATCGATCAACCAAATGTTTCCGAAAAAGATTTGATTTTGCCAACTTTTGACTCTTATTTCGAATAATTATGAACGTAAAAATTTTAGTTTTTGGAGGATATGGGCAATTAAGTCAATGTCTCAAAAAAGTTGCAGATAGCAAAAAAATAGAAGGCATACTGTATTTGGATGAGGTAGAGGGTAATATTTTAGACATTGATATACTATCGAATTTATTTTCAAAATACCAGCCAGAATACATAATAAATTGTGCAGCATATACTGCTGTGGATAAGGCAGAAGACGAAATAGATTTAGCGCGTTCAATTAATAAAACAGGTGCAGAGAATTTGGCAAAAGCTTGCAAACAATTTAATAGTATTCTAATCCATATTTCTACCGATTTTGTTTTTGAAGGAAATTCCCCAAAAGTATTGAACGAAGAAGATAGTGCGGAACCAATAAATGCTTACGGATTAACTAAATTAGAAGGAGAAATGGCTGTAGCAGCTACAACGAGTGATTATTTTATTCTTAGAACTAGTTGGTTGTATTCCGAATTTGCTACTAATTTTGTAAAAACCATGCTACTTTTAGGAAAAGAAAGAGAAGAATTAGGAATTATTTTTGACCAAGTTGGATCACCAACCTATGCAATAGATTTGGCAGGATGCATCTTAGATATTATTCAAAAAAATACTAAAGCATTTGGTTTGTACCATTACAGTAACGAAGGGGTTACCTCTTGGTATGATTTTGCTAAAGCAATTTTTGAATTGGCTTCCTATTCCATCAAAGTAAATCCAATAAAAGCTGTCGAATATCCTACTAAAGCATCAAGACCTATTTTCTCTGTAATGGATAAAACTAAGATAAAAGATACGCTTACAATTGAAATACCACATTGGCGGGAGAGTTTGACTACTTGTTTGAATCAAATTAAATTAATGGAACTTAAATAAAAAAATAACCCCACAGTAATAAGTGTTATAATAATAATTTGCAGCTTGCATTATCATTTATGTGTTTGTTTACCTATTTATGGATTTCGTAAATAAAAATGAACTATTTTTTTTTAATCTATAGTGTACACTAGTGAAATAAATTATAAAATAATCCTATCTTTATTTTCTCTTTTGTAAAGAATTTAGGAGTAATTAAATAAGAATGCCCCTCCAAGCAATAAAAATGCAAAAACTACTTTTTTTTCTTACAATAGCGTTAGTAATTGGTATTTTTTATTTTTCATGGTTGCCCGATTCCGAACTATCAAGCGAAAGTTATCTACCAATTTGGGTGCTTAATTGGAGTAATGAATATGTTAATATCCGAACCGCTGTTCCATTTTTTGTTTTAGGGTTGGTACTACAAACAAAAAGTGGTACCCTAAAGCCTATAAATAAAAACAGCTGGATTTATAATATACTTGGTGCAACTGCAATAGTAGTTATTGCAGAAATAGGCCAATATTTTACAGATGAACGACATCCAGATATTTTAGATGTTTTTTTTGGTATATTTGGAACACTATCTGGGATAGTCTCTTATATAATAATCATTAAACTAGTAAAAAAGTTTAAAAATGAAAAATAGATATAAATTTTCTTTTGTTTTTTGCTGTATTCTGGGTGATTTTTTAGCCTTAGTTACGTGCATTTATATTATTATGTACCATTCCAATAATAACTATTCTTATTGGAATCCAATAGTATTAAATAATATCACTGCTTTTTCGGTAATAACATGGATTATTTGTAGCCTTTACTTTAAGTTGTATAGCATTAAAAGGCCATTTAATATTGAGGCATTTTACCGTTTTACCTGGCGTGCTTTTTTAGCGCATTTTATTTTATTTCAAAGTTTTATTTTTATTTTTCATGAAAATAACTTAAATCACATTGTTTTAAAAAGTAATTTATACCAATTTTCATTTTGGATGCTATATATATTGCTTTCAAGAATCTTTATTACGTTACTAGTATTAAAAATTAGAAATAGTAAAAATAAACTTATTAATGTTGCTATTTGGGGTTTTAATGTAACTAGTATTGAATTAGCAGCTCAGCTAGAATTAGCAGTAAATTTTATTAATTTTAAAGGGATTCTCAACGAACATTGCGAGAAAGTTTTCAATAATCAAGAGGATTTTAAAAAAACCTTGTGCGAAGCAATCACAAATGCACATGAACAAAACATTGATGAATTGTATGTTGTTACAGCCACTAGTAAAATAAATGATTTGAATTATTATTTTGAATTGGCCGATAAATTGTGCATGCGTATAAATTTTGTTCCTGATTTATCCGACCTATCTACAGAACCATTTTTAACCACCAACTTCAACAATTTTCAAGTTATTAAACCACGTCATGAACCCTTGCAAGATTCCAATAATCGATTAGTTAAGCGTGTCTTTGATATACTATTTAGTTTGCTTGTCATTATTTTTATTTTGTCATGGATATATCCCATTATAGGATTTATTATTAAGTACCAAAGTAAAGGACCTGTTTTATTTAAACAATTGCGTACTGGCAAGAAAAACAAATCCTTTTGGTGTTATAAATTCCGCAGTATGGAAGTAAATCAAAATAGCGATAGTCTTCAAGCAAGTCAGGGAGACCCTCGAGTTACCCCTATTGGCAGATTTATCCGAAGAACGAGTATAGATGAATTACCCCAGTTTTTCAATGTATTTAAGGGGGACATGAGCGTCGTTGGTCCAAGACCCCACATGCTTAAACATACTAAGGAGTACAACGAATTAATAGCTAACTTTATGGTTCGTCACTATGTAAAACCTGGTATTACTGGTTTAGCACAAGTATCTGGTTATCGTGGAGAAACCAAAAAAGTTTCCGACATGAAAAAAAGAATAAATGCCGATATTCAATACGTTCAGTATTGGAATTTAATTAAAGATATAAAAATTTGCATGTTAACAATAATCGTTACACTTAAAGGCGACAAAAATGCATTTTAATCCCAAAAAAACAATCTAAAATGTTAATTACTTATATACTTGGATTCCTATCTGGTTTTGCTATTGCTTCCTTTTTCTTAGGAAAAGAATTGTACAGATTTTATCTTAAAAACAAAGTTCAGGGCAAACAAATAGAAAGATTACGACGTTTTAAAAATAAAAATAAAAAAACGGAGTCGCAATCGGGATTATAGGCATTTGGTTTTGGGGCTGGGTATTGGGTAATAGGTGTTGGGGGTTGGGTATTTGGTTTTGGGCTCTGTACCTTAAAATAGGTATTTTAGGTCATAATTATTTTTTGTGGTTGCTGCAGAAATTGCTTTTTGAGATTGCTATTGAGATTAATTTTTTTGATAATATAATTTTCCACTAATTTGAATACAGATTCCTTGCGAAAAGATACCAAACAAGAATACAAAAAATAATGCCGATTACTACTAATCCATTAATAAAACACAAACTCCAATACCCAACACCCAATACCCAGCACCCAACCCCCAACCCCAACAACAAAACTTACAAATAAAAATTCTTTTTTAAAATAAAAATGTTACTTTTGTTGCGCTTTAAAAAACTTAACCTAAACTAATTCTATGCAAACTCCTTTTCCAAAAGCCCTCCTGCTAATTATAATTTCAATAGTAGTTTCTTCTTGTGTGTCGAGTACTAAAATTACCTACATGCAGGATATCTATGCAACATAAAAAGAGGGGCAAACAAACAGTAGTTACGAACCAAAATTACAAGCAGACGATTTGTTGAGTATTATTGTTTCTGCAGAAAATCCAGAGAATGCATTACCTTTTAATCTTCCTACAATTCAAAGTAACTACAATACGGACGGTACAGTTGCCCAAAGCGCTATTAAAACCTATCTAATAAATTCCAAAGGAGAAATAGATTTTCCTGTTTTGGGTAAAATAAAACTAGCAGGATTAACCCATAATGAAGCCCATGATAAATTGGTGGCATTGGTATCAGACTATATTAAAAATCCTGGAGTAAATTTATTAATTCTTAATTTTAAAGTATCGGTTTTAGGAGAAGTAAATCGGCCAGGAAGTATTCCGGTTAAGGGAGAACGAATAACACTTTTGGAAGCACTGAGTTTAGCAGGGGACTTAACTATTTATGGCAAACGAAATAATATTTTAGTTATTCGGGAACAAAATGGCGAAAAAACCTACCAAAGTGTAGATATTACTAATTCGAGTTTTATTAATTCTCCTTTTTATTATTTGTCACAAAACGACGTAATAGTGGTGCATCCCAATAAAACTAAAATAAATGGTGCAGCTGTTGGACCTAATTCCTCTATAATACTAAGCTCCATATCTTTACTCTTAACCTTATTAATACTTCTAAAAAAATAATTCTATGCAAGATCCTTTTAATGTGCAACAGGAAGAAGAGAATGAAGTTTCTTTTTTTAAAATTTTGAACAGTTATTTAAGATTCTGGAAGTGGTTTGCAATAAGCCTTGTAATTTGTACCACGATTGCCTTCTTTAAATTACGATATGCAACTCCACAATATAAAGCTACTGCTAAAATACTAGTAAATGATGAAAAAAAGGGTAGTCTCCCATCTGAACTAGGTGCTTTTGCAGATTTAGGTCTTCTAAATGGAGTAAAAAATAATGTAGATAATGAAGTAGAAATACTTAATTCGACAACTTTAGTTGAAAAAACAATTGAAAAATTGCATTTTAATATTGTTTATTTAAAAAAAGGAAATATTCGGGATGCAGAACAGTATGGAGAAACTCTTCCTATTGAATTACAAATTAATAACGCTAGTGGTACTTTCAATAATAATTATCAAAGTTTTATTTTAAAAATAATTTCCAATTCTAGTTTTGAATTAAAATTTGCTTCAGGAAAAAACCTTGGCACTTTTAATTTTGGAGCTCCTATAGTTTTAAACGAAGCGCGTATTTCAATCCAAAAAACTCCCTTTTTTAATTCAATTGCTCCTATTGAAAATACGTATATTATTAACAGAACCCCTTTAATTGAAATGGGTTCAAAATATAGTTTTTTGTTAAAGGCAGAATCGTTAAGTAAAACGAGTAGTATTGTAAGTTTGAGTGTAAGCAATGCAGTTCCTAAAAAGGCAGCCGATTTTTTAGACGCTTTAATTGCTATTTATAATGAAGAAGCAATCAAAGATAAAAATATGATTTCAGAAAACACCTTGAAATTTATTCAAGAACGGTTAGGAATTATATCTACAGAATTGGGGGCAGAAGAAAATAGGGCTAAAGGGTTTAAGCAAACCAACGATTTGGTGGATATTAGTTCAAATGCAAACATTTATTTAAATAATTTTTCAAATCTTGATAAAGCGCTCATTGAAACCGAGACCAAATTGCGGGTAACAGAAATAATGGTAGATTTCATGAAACACAAAAGCAGATCGGAATTAGTACCTAGTGAAATTATTCCAAGTGAAAAAGTGTCCGGACTTGTAAATCCGCTAATTCAACAGTATAACAGTTTAGTATTGCAAAATAATCGTTTGCTTAAAGATGGAAAGAAAAACAATGCTACTTTAGTAAATATTGACCAACAATTAACCGATTTAGAAAGGGATATAATACAGAGTATTTCGCAATTCAAAGCCAAATTGGTAATTGAAAAAGGTGAATTGAACAAACAATCCAATCTAATGTCGGGTAAGCTAAGCCAAATTCCAACCCAAGAACAGGAATATCGGGTTATAGAGCGCCAACAAAAAATTAAAGAAGGTATTTATTTGTATTTGATACAAAAAAGAGAAGAAACTGCAATAGCTTTATCCGTAACCGAACCAAATGCCAAGATTGTGGATAAAGGTCGCGCAAATCCTAATCCAACATCTCCCAATCCATACCTATATTATTTCGTTTCTCTGTTAGTTGGATTCGGATTACCTTTTGCGTCTTTTTATTTTATTTTCTTATTAGATGATAAAATCTATACCGGTAATGATGTAGAGGATAAATCCAAAGGCATTCCCGTTTTGGCCGAAATTCCAAAAGTATTAGAAGGGAAAAATGGCGATGTTCAAAAATTAGAAGCTTTTAGAACTTTGTTAAATAATACTAATTTTATTACACCAGATGATAAAAAACAGGAGGGTAAAGTAATTTATGTAACCTCTGCCAAAAAAGGAGAAGGTAAAACCTTTGTAGCATATAATTTAGCTACTTCTTATTCTAATCTTGATAAAAAAACAATCCTAATAGGAACCGATTTTAGAAATCCCCAGTTGCACAAATATTTGAATGTAGATAAATCCGCAAACAAAGGTCTTTCAAATTATTTGCATAGTGATTCCTATAATTGGAAAAATTTAGTTCTTAGCTCAACAGAAAATGGTGTTAAATTTGATTTGTTATTAGCTGGAGATATTCCTCCAAATCCTACTTTGTTATTGTCTAGTGAGCGTTTAGCAGTTTTTATGTCAGAATTGAGAAAAGAATATGATATAATTATAGTGGATACTGCACCAACCTTGTTAGTTTCGGATACCTTAATGATATCTAAGTATGCAGACACTACTTTGTTTGTGGCGCGATCTGGAATTACTGAGAAAAAATTAATTCAGTATGCTGTAAAGTTGAAGGAAGAAGATAAAATTAAGAATGTAGGATATGTTGTAAATTCTATAGATCATTCTAATACATACGGCTATGGTTATGGCTATGGCTACGGCTACGGCTATGCATACGGATATAACTACGGCTATGGCTATGGTTATGGGGGAGATGAAGAAGTGGTTAAACCTTGGTACCGTCGTGGGAAGATTAGAAAATTAATTTATAAATTTTTCAAAAAGTAAGATTTAAACAATTATTAGGGTATAGTTAATTAGTTTTTATATAATGTTGTTGTACTCTAATTTGATTTCTACTTCCTGTTTTACATAAGTTGGAAAAATTAATTTATGTATTATTTATAGTAAAAAATAATTATTAAAATCTCGTTCTGAAAGGAACGAGATTTTTTTTATGATAATTTGGATTTACACTGTTGCAAAAACAAATAATAAAATTAGGTAATCTTTATCTGAAGTAATTACGATCTATAAAGCTAAAAAATTGGTTTTTATATAATTAAATATAGGGATTAAAAATTCATTTATTTTGTTAGCAACTTCGTTTCATTTGCTTAAAAATATCGCAAATAATTCCGTTTTATTTATATGATCATTGTTGGTTTTTAGTTGCTAAATTTGAAAATTTATTTAATCAAATCCCTGGATGAAATTTATAAAAATAAAATTATTTAAAATTTTTCGGGAAAAACGCCGTTGTTAATCGTTATAGTAAATAAATCGTATATAAAAATGAACATAATAATTCTGATGCAGATTCATGAGCTAATTAAAGCTAGACAAACTGGCACACCACATCAATTTGCAGAAAAGCTTGAAATTTCTCCACGAAGTCTTCATTATTATATTGTTTTCATGAAAACTAAAATGAAAGTTGTGATTTTGTATGACAAAAAAGAAGAAACTTATTTTTATGGCGCAGAATGCAAATTGTGTTTTGTAAACGATTAATTTCTCTAGTAAAATCCATCTAATTTTTTCCCCGTGATTTGTATATTTGTCACATGAGCAAATCTATTTTATGTATTGGCGCTACCCTCGTAGATGAATTGTATTTCTCTAAAAACACCATTATTGCTGAGTCTTCTAATCCTGCCACAAAGTCTTCGAGTATAGGTGGGGTAATTAGTAATATTGCGCAACACCTAGCTTTATTGGGTTTGAATCCAACTTTAATAACCGTTTTAGGAAAAGATAGTGAGGCTAATTTCATTACCGAACTATTTAATAAATTGGAAATATCCATTTCGGAATCTAATTTCGATGCACCCTCAACCGGGAAATATGTTTCTATAGCACAACCTGATGGTAACCTTTATGTTTCCGTTTGTCAAGATGTTACTTCTGAATATTTGTCGGTTTCCTTTTTAGAATCAAAAACTAATTTTATTAAAGGGTTTGATTTTCTAATAATTGACGCCAATCTATCTGCCGAATCCATTCAATGGTTAATTTATTTTGCTAAAAACAATAACAAAAAATTAATTATTGAGCCCGTCTCAATATCCAAAGCAGTCAAATTATCATTATTAGATTTAAGTGGTGTTTATATGATTACACCTAATCAATTAGAGTTGCGTGCAATTGCCAATATAAATTCTAATGAGGAATCGGTTTTGGTTTCTCATTTGTTAAATAGAGGAGCAGAAAAAATATGGCTTCGCAAAGGTAGTAAGGGATCGATTCTATTTGATACTAACCATTTGTTAGAATTATCCGTCCCACCTATTTCTATAATTGATAGTACAGGCGCTGGAGATGCTGCATTAGCAGGTTGGATTTTTGGGTATTATAATCAACAAGGCGAACTTTCTTCTTTACAATTAGCCCATAGTTTGGCTATGGAAGTACTTCAAATAAAAGGTGCCGTAGCAACTACTATATCTGCAGATTCTCTTCAAAAAATAAAAAATAACTACTACCATGATTAATAAAAATTTGATAATAATTAGTTCCGAAGTGCAACATGCCCTAGATGCTAATTTACCTATAGTTGCATTAGAGTCGACCATAATTTCTCACGGAATGCCTTGGCCACAAAACGCTATTACGGCTAAATTGGTTGAAGAGGAGGTTCGAAAATACGGCGCTGTTCCTGCAACTATTGCCATTCGAAACGGAAAATGTTTGGTTGGTTTACGCGATGAGGATATTGATTATTTAGGGCAAACTCCAGGTGTTTGGAAAGTAAGTCTTAGAGACATGCCGTATGTAATTGTAAAAAAATTACCTGGAGCAACAACTGTTGCGGCCACCATGCGAATAGCCTCTATGGTTGGAATTAAAATATTCGCTACTGGCGGAATTGGTGGCGTACATCGCGGTGCTTCTGATACTATGGATGTTTCAGCCGATTTAACCGAAATGGCGCATACCAATGTGGCAATTGTTGCAGCAGGGGTAAAATCAATTTTAGACATAGGATTAACTCTTGAATATTTAGAAACTTCTGGAATTCCGGTGGTTACTTTCGGGCAAGATGCCTTCCCAAGTTTTTATTCTTCTAAAAGCGGATTCCAATCGCCTTTACGAATGGATACCCCCCAAGAAATGGCTTCACTTTTACAATCCAAATGGGACTTAGGACTTAACGGTTCGGTGTTGATTGCCAATCCAATTCCGAAAGAATTTGAAATGGATCAAAAAGCAATCGAAGTGCACATTTTGGATGCTTTGCAAGAAGCCAATCGTTTGAATATAAGAGGAAAAGAAGTAACGCCTTTTTTACTAAAAGCCATAGCGACACACACCCATGGCGAAAGTTTGGAAGCCAATATTGCTCTAATTAAAAACAATGCCAAAGTTGCTTCCCAAATTGCGGTGGCGTTATACCAATAATAAATTTTGCCTCGCAAAGATGCTAAGGAGTAATTCAACACTTCCTCCTTTACGTTTCTGATTCGGAATATTACAATAAATTAATAAGAAACACTAATGTATAGTCCAATGGCATCCCTCTGCTTTGGAGGAGGGGCTGGAGTGAGGATAAATAATTAAGTTTTAGTGTACTTGTGTTTAGTATATGTTGAGCCTATATTTCAATAGGACAATATTTTTTGTCTTTACATACTTTTAATAACATAAGTAACCATCCCCCAAATTACCAGCTCATTTTCTTCAGTGACTTTAATGGGTTGGTAATTTGTGTTTTCGGGTATTAAATACAAGCAGTCATCTTCCTTTTTAATTCGTTTTACCGTGAATTCGCCATCAATAAAACACACCGCAATTTTGTTGTTTTGTGGCTCCAAACTCCTGTCTACAATAAGAATATCCTTATCGCTGATTCCAGCATTTATCATCGAATTTCCTTTAACTTTTATATAAAAAGTCGCTAACGGATTTTTACATAATTCTTTATTCAAATCGATGTCATTCCCTAAAAAGTCGGTAGCAGGCGAAGGAAATCCTGCAGACACCCCTTCTTTTATAAACGGAATTCGGAGGTCGCTTTCAAAATCGGGACGATAAAACGTTAACGTAGGTTGTTTTTTTATAGACATTTTATTTCTAGTATTTCCTTAAATTTTGTGGTATAGTTTTGTGATAAGTGCCTTTGGTTCATATTCCAAGTTACTTGCAAATCTTGCGATGCCAACTTCACTTTTCGGTCGCCAATCTTTGCATTAAGCGCATCCATGGCTTTCATCAGTGCCAAATGCTTCGGATTTTCTTCTTCAAATAATTGCAGTTGTTTCTTGTTTTCATCAATAAATTCGGTTACAATAACTCCTGCTTTTTTGAACTTAATATTTTCATTGCCAGCATACAATTCCTTTAAAATTGCAATTGCCGCATTAGATATCGTCAACGTAGAATTGGTTGCATACGGTAAAGTAATGGCTTTATTAAAATAATATTTTTGTGCTTCATATTTATGTCTGTCAACCACCAGCATCACAATAATGGTATGGCAACACGAATTTTGTTTCCGTAATTTCTCGGCACAAACCGCCGCAAAAGTAGCCACACGCTCCCGTAAAGAATCCCAATCGGATAGTTGTTTTGGGAAACTTCTAGTAGTGGCAATACTTTTTTTCTGTTCTTTAATGGGTTCTAAATCCAACACCGATTTGCCCTCTAATTCATATTTTAATCGCATTCCCAAAACCCCCATTTCTTTTCGTATCCACGCTTCATGCTGGGGTTTGGTAAAATCGTAAGCAGTAAGAATGTTATGCGCTACCATCTTTTTTGTGAGTCGATAGCCAATTCCCCAAACGTCTTCAATTTTAGTCCATTTTAATGCTTTAATACGCTTTTCTTCAGTGTCAATTACATAGATGCCTTGCGTTCGATCTTGGTATTTCTTTGCGATTTTATTGGCCACTTTCGACAATGCTTTGGTAGGAGCAAACCCCACACAAACTGGAATCCCAACCCACTTTTGAACCCTTCCTTTCATCTGCAAACCATAGCTGTTGTAATCACTAATTGGCATCCCGTCAAAATTCAAGAAAGCCTCATCAATGCTATACACCTCTAGATTGGGTGTAAATCCTTCTAGAATTTTCATCACCCTATTACTCAAATCGCCATATAAGGCATAATTAGAAGAAAAAACATGTACTTTTTTATCTCGCAACTCTTGGCGCACCTTAAATTCAGGCGCTCCCATTGCTAAACCTAATGCTTTGGCTTCGTAACTTCTTGAGATTATACAACCATCGTTATTAGATAAAATAACGATTGGTTCCCCGTTAAGGAGGGGTTGAAAAACGCGTTCGCACGAAGCATAAAAATTATTACAATCTACTAAAGCATACATCTTGTAAAATTACAGAATCGTATTTTAGATTGAAAAATAACAGTTGTTAATTTTGGAGATTGTTGATAAATAAAAAACCACCAAAATTACTTTTGATGGTTTCTGTTATTTTTTATTAGAAGCAAATGGTTTGCGCACTTTAGTAAAGGTAATTCCCGCTTTCGCCTTTATCTTGCTCCGTAAACTACGCAAGGATATCTGCTCAATCTGGGCTAAGCAGTTTATGTCTTTTGTGAAATTAGAGTTTAAAAAATTACTAATTTCAAATTGAATTAGTTAAAGTCTATTTCAATCTAAAATTTTTGTATTTTTGACTTGCTAGTAATAATATCCAAATGGAACAAAGTTTTATTATTGATAAATTAACGGATTCAATATTGAATACTATTTCTGGAGATAGTTTTCAAACAGAAGTTAGTAGATTAACGACTATTGATTTAAAAACTATCACAAAGAAAAACAATTGGAATTTTGATTGGAAATCAGAATTTAATGACATTCAAAAAGAAGTTTACAAATTATCCATAATAAATAATTCCAATATTATTCAAGGTCTTTTGAGTATAACAATAGAACAAGACCATATTTTCATGAATCTTTTGGAAAGGGCTCTTTTTAATATTGGAAAAAATAAACTTTATGAAGGCGTTGCAGGGAATTTAGTTGCTTTTGCTTGTAAACTTTCTTTTCAAAAAGGTTATGATGGATTTGTTGCTTTTACGGCTAAAACAAACTTAATCAAGCATTATGAAGAAAATTTAGGGGCATATCATTTTAAAAACCAAAGAATGATTATTGAACCTGAAGCATCCAAAAAATTAGTAAAAAAATATTTTAAATCTTAAACAATGAATTTAATAAAAGAACCTAAAGGAGTTGACTTTATTATTCAAAGCCCACCTTTAACAGAGAAAGAAAGAATTGAAATAAGTGAATTTATTGCAGCAAAAAAATCAACCAAACCTTTAGTAAAAAGAACTACCAAAGTAAAGGTTATTGTTAAAAAATAGCATACACTAAGCAATAGTTTTTATATTAAACCATAATTTTTCACTTTACAAAAAAGCTGACTAGGATTAAAAAAAAGTGATTTGCAAATTCGCTATTATATAAGTGTTTAAGTCTTGCGTTCTATACTTCTTCGCAAAGTTTACATTCCACACAAGTAGTCCGTATGCACAAAGTTGTCATTCTGACGCAGGAAGAATCTCAATCAAATTCAAAAAAAACCACCAAAATTACTTTTGATGGTCTCTGTTATTTTTTTAAATATAACCTTTGTATTTCTTTGTGCGACCTTTGTGGCTTTTGTGTTACAATATTAAGTTCTTTCACAAGAAACTCAAAGTAGCACAAATTTTTACAAAGAAAACTTCTATTATTTTAATAAATTGGTAACTAAAGAAGGATATAATCCGATAAGCACATTCAATAGAATAGAAACCATACCCACAGCATAATAAACAAATGGAGTTGCTTGTTTTTCTTCATTTGGTTCTTTAGTGTACATTGCCAAAATTAATTTGAAGTAATATCCAACACTAATAATCGAATTGATAACTCCGGCAAAAACAACTACTAAATATCCTGCTTGAATGGTTTGAGTAAACAACATAAACTTGGCAAAGAATCCAGAGAAAATAGGTATTCCCGCCATAGACAATAATGCAGCAGTTAAAATAGCTGCCATTAAAGGATTCGTTTTTCCTAATCCATTAAAATTGATAATGTCTTCGTTGTTTTTATTTTTGGTAACCGTTATGATTACTGCAAATGCTGCAATTCCGGCCAAAGCATAAGCACTAGTGTAATATAGTAATGTTGTAGAAGAATTGGCAACGGTTAATAATGCCATTAACATAAATCCTGCATGCGAGATTCCAGAGAAGGCCAACATACGTTTTACATTATTTTGTCGCAATGCCATGATGTTTCCAATGGTCATAGAAGCGATAGAAATAATTACTATTATCAACTGGAACGATGTTAAAATATCTTGATTATCAAAAGATAAATTTAAGTTTAACACGGTAACTAATTTGTATAAAGTGGCAACTGCTACAACTTTTACTAAAGTGCTCATGGTTGCAGTAACCAATGATGGCGAACCTTCGTAAACGTCTGGTGCCCAAAAGTGAAATGGAACGGCTGCAATTTTGAACAACATTCCAACCACTACTAAAACAACTCCAATTGGAAACCAAGAAGGTAGTTCGGCTGAAAGTGATGCATTAGAAATTTCTGTAACATCAAAACTTCCCATAGCTCCATAAATCAAGCAAATTCCAAACAATATAATTCCCGATGCAAAAGAACCCATTAGAAAATATTTCATACCGGCCTCGTTACTTTTAATATCCAAACGGCTGCTTCCAGCAAGAATGTATAAAGCTATAGATAGTGTTTCAATTCCTAAAAAGAACATTGATAAATTAGAGAACGACACCATCGCAACAGCACCCGCTAAAAGAAATATTTTGATGGCAATATAATCGGAGATTTTAGTGGGATGGTCTTTATACACATCGTGCCCCATGGCAACAATAAATACGGTTAGCAAAATAAAAAGAGAGATGAATGCGGATGATAATTTATCTGAAACAATCATATTGCTGTATTTTCCATCTAATACAGATCCGAAAGAGTAAAGATTTAAAGTGGTTCCTAAAACTGCTAATAATCCTAAAACGACTATAGGAACAATTGCTTTTCTCAAATTAAAGATTTCAGCTATAAGACAAAAAACGCCTAAACCTGATATTGCTATTAATGTATTCATTTGGATTAGTTAAGTCTATTAATTTGAGTTAAAATTTCTTTGATACTAGGGTTAACCAAATCTACAATTGGTTTTGGATGTAATCCGTAGAACAATAAAAAGGCAATCAGAATCACAAAAACTATTGTTTCGTTAAGGCTTACATCAGCAAAAACTTTAGTATTGGTTTCTCCTAGCATTACGTTCTGAAACATTTTCAACATGTAATACGCACCCAGGATAATTGTTGTTCCACCAAGAACCGCAAACCAGATATTTATTTGAGATAAACTATACAAAACAGTAAATTCTCCAATAAAGTTAAAGGTTCCAGGCAAAGCCACAGAAGCCAAAACTAAAATCATAAACATCGAAGTGAATTTTGGTGCTTGCGAACGAATTCCACCCAATTCGTTAATTTTATTTGTTTCAAATCTTCTGAAAATTACTTCTGCAGCAAAGAATAAACCAACAATTACAAACCCGTGGGCAATCATTTGTGAAACCGCACCGCTCATGCCATCGGTAGTTAAAGTATAACAGCCAGCAGCAATTAATCCAACGTGTGCTAGAGAAGAATAAGCTAATAATTTTTTTAAATCTTTTTGACGCAAGGCCACAATCGAACCATAGATGACACCTGCAATACTCAATCCGATTAGGGTTGGCATGTAGGTTTTAGCCGCTAATGGAGCAATAGGAATTTGCCAACGAATAACACTGTACAATCCCATTTTTAGCATAATACCTGATAAAAGCATGGTTCCAACGGTTGGTGCCTTTTGGTACACTTTTGCTTGCCATGTATGGAAAGGTATGATCGGAATTTTGATAGCATAAGCCAAAAAGAAAGCGAAGAATATCCAGAATTGTTCGGTTGTAGATAAATTTAATTTAGTCAAATCAGAAAGCATAAAACTACCTACTTTAGTATATAAATATGCAAAAGCAACAAGCATAAATAACGAACCAGCAAGGGTGTAAATAAAGAATTTCACAACTGCTTTTTTACGTTCTTCGGCAGCGCCATTTCCCCAAACTAATGCTATAAAATAAATTGGTATTAAAGATAGTTCCCAGAAAATATAATATAATAAACCATCTGCAGCAAGGAATGTCCCTGTCATTGCAAATGCCATAAACAGCACTAAGGCATAGAAGTTTTTAGATTTATTATAATTATTTCCAAAGGAAGAAAAGATGATTATTGGCGTGAGAGAAACGTTTAACAACACCATGGCTAGAGCCAATCCATCTGCTTTTAAAGCAAACGATACATTGGGTTGTAATATCCAAGGGTTATTAAGGCTTATATTTACACCACCAAGAAAGTGATTTACCAATACGGAGGTACAGCCTAACGCTAATAAACTAAAAAACAAAGCCACTTTGGAAGCGATTTTATCTCTGGAAAGGAAGGTTGCCAATGCACCAATTAAAAGGACAATTAATATAAGGGATACGTTCATTTTCTTTAAATTATTATGCTAAAAATAAATAACTAACTATTGCTAATACTCCAATTACGAATGCAAAAAGGTATAAACCAATACTCCCGCTTTGTAATTTTCTACCTTGATTACTTAGGCCGTATGCTAATGTTCCAAATCCGTAAACTACATTTCCAAGAGCAGGTTCCAATGTGGTTTTAAAGAAATTAGAAAGAGAGTTTAAAGGCTTGATAATTATAGCAGTGTAAATTTCGTCAACATAATATTTGTTGTAAATAGTCTTGGAGATACCTACAATTTCTGAATCTTGTTTTGGCACAAATCCTTGTTTGATGTATTTAGCATACGCCCAAACAATACCAACAATTGCTCCTGCTAATGCAATTCCCATTAACATATATTCTTGACTTCCAAGGGCATGCTCTTCGTGTTTTCCAGATAAAATTGGTTCTAAGAAATGGTTCAACCAATTGCTTTCAGGTAAGTTTATCAATCCACCAAAGGTTGCTAATGCTGCTAAGATTATTAAAGGCAAAGTAATTAAACTCGGACTTTCGTGTAAATGGTGTTTTTGTTCTTCGGTTCCTCTAAAATCTCTAAAGAAAGTCAAATACATTAATCTAAACATGTAGAAAGCCGTCATGATAGAAGCAATCGAACCAATAATCCATAAAGCCTTATTGTGTTCAAAAGCTACCATTAAGATTTCATCTTTAGACCAGAATCCTGCAAAAGGAAATATACCTGCTATGGCTAAAGTAGAGATTAACATTGTTGCAAATGTGATTGGCATGATTTTTCTTAATCCACCCATTTTACGCATGTCTTGTTCGCCATGCAAAGCGTGAATAACAGATCCTGATCCCAAGAATAAACAAGCTTTAAAGAAAGCATGTGTGATCACGTGGAAAACGGCTACATTATAAGCACCCATTCCTAATGCTAAAAACATCAACCCCAATTGTGAAACGGTAGAATAGGCCAAGACTTTTTTAATATCATTTTGTAATAATCCAATGGATGCTGCGACTAAAGCAGTTATGGCTCCAACTATAGCTATAATGTTTTGAACTTCGGGAGTTAAATCAAACAAGAAGTTCATTCTAGTAATCATAAAGATTCCTGCTGTTACCATCGTTGCAGCGTGAATTAATGCCGAAACAGGTGTCGGTCCAGCCATAGCATCTGGCAACCAAGTGTAAAGTGGTAATTGAGCTGATTTTCCTGTTGCTCCAATGAACAAACATAAAGCGGCAACGGCAAGTAAAGCAGTATTTGCAGTTCCAACAGAGATTGCTTGTTTCATTTCCATAAAATTCAGAGTGGTAAACATGCTCGCCAATATAAAAATCCCGATCAAGAAACCTAAATCACCAATTCGGTTCATAATGAACGCTTTCTTAGCTGCATCATTGTAATCTTGGTTTTTGTGCCAAAATCCGATAAGCAAGTAGGAGCAAAGTCCAACGCCTTCCCATCCTATAAACATAACTAGTAAGTTGCTTCCAACCACTAAAGTAATCATGAAGAAGATAAACAAATTTAAATACGCAAAAAACTTGTGCATATTTTCATCATCTTGCATGTAGCTAATGGAATATAAGTGAATCAAAGAACCAATTCCGGTTACAAAAAGCAACCATAATAAAGACAGTTGGTCTAATAAAATACCGAAATCTACTTTAAGTTTTCCTATTTGAATCCAATCAAATAAGGTAACTTCAATTGGTTTTACGGTAGAATTTAATTGAAGGAAGAAATACATACTCATTGCAAAAGATAGTGCAACAGCAATAGTTCCAATGGTGCCTGAGATATTTTTTCCTACTTTTTTTCCGAGGAAAACATTAAATAAAAACCCAACAAAAGGGGCTAATAATAAGACTAAAACTAAATTATTCTCCATCAGGGATTATCCTTTTAAGTTTTTTAAATTTGAAATATCTACCGAACCAATATTTCGGAATACCGAAACAAGTAATGCCAATCCAACGGCAACTTCGGCAGCAGCAACAGCCATAGAGAAGAATACAAAAACTTCTCCTTTAGGATCTTGCCAGTAGGTTGCAAATGCTACAAACAATAAGTTCACAGCATTCAACATAATTTCTATCGACATAAAAACGATTATGGCATTTCGTCTGTACAACACTCCAAATATTCCGATACAAAATAGTAAAACGGAAAGGAAAATGTAATTTTCAATACCTATTTGATTTAAAATATTCTCCATATTATTTACCTATTTTTTCTTTTTTAGACAATAAAACAGCACCAATCATTGCTACTAAAAGCAATACTGAAGCAAATTCAAACGGAACCATGAAACCATCTTTATCATCTAATAAAACGGTTCCTAATTTTTTTATCGATTGAAAATCGGTATGACTTGTATAATATTCACCTACAAAAGGTTTAGAATACATGAAGATTACAACCAAAGCAGAACTCAATAATACGAAAACTGTAATTGCGCCAAGTCGCGTAATACGCGGCTTGTGCACCTCGTCTTCATTATTCAAATTCATCAACATAATCGTGAATAGAAAGAGTACCATAATGGCTCCCGAATAAACGATGATGTGTACAATAGCCAAAAATTGTGCGTTAAACAATAAATAATGTCCGGCTATAGAGAAAAAGCACAACACTAAATAAATAGCACTATGAATAGGGTTTCTGCTATAAATTGTCAAAAATGCAGTTGACAAAGTAAAGGCTGACAAAATGTAAAATATAATAAGAATTGGTGCCATAATTAATTCAATTTTTTAGTATTTGCCAAAGCCATTTCCATAGGCATTACTAATTTATCTTTTCCAAAAATGAAATCTTCTCTATTGTAATTTGAAGGAACTAATTCTTTAGAAATTGTCATATAAATTGCATCTTTTGGACAAGCTTCTTCGCACAATCCACAGAAAATACACCGCAACATGTTAATTTCATATATAGAAGCATATTTCTCTTCTCTATACAAATGTTCTTCTCCTTTTTTACGTTCTTCTGCTTTCATTGTGATTGCCTCAGCTGGGCAAGAAAGCGCGCACAATCCGCAAGCAGTACAGTTTTCTCTACCTTGTTCATCGCGTTTCAACATGTGTTGCCCACGATAAACCGGACTAAATTCCCGAACTTGTTCTGGATATTGAATCGTTGCCTTTTTTCTAAAAAAGTGTTTTATGGTAATCCATAAACCTTTTACAATTGCAACCAGGTACATTCTTTCCAAAAACGTCATTTCCTTATTGGAAACTTGTTTTTTCTTACCTGATAATGAAATACTTTGTATCGATGTTGACATAATTTCTTTTCTTATTTAAAAGCTAGAATGCAAATTCCTGTTATTATAATATTGAATATTGAAAGAGGAATTAAAATTTTCCATCCTAAATTCATCAATTGATCGTATCTAAATCTCGGAATAGTCCATCTGATCCACATGAAGAAAAATATAAAAAAACACAATTTTATAAATAAAGCTCCAATTCCAATTACATTTCCAAGATTTACTCCCCAGTGTTCTACTACCCAACCCATTCCAGGATAATTGTATCCGCCAAAGAATAAAATTGAAATTATAGTTGCTGAGATAAACATATTAGCATATTCTGCAAATAAAAAAAATCCCATTTTCATGGAAGAATACTCGGTATGGTATCCTCCAATCAATTCTGATTCGCATTCTGCTAAATCGAAAGGAGTTCTATTAGTTTCTGCAAAAGCACAAATTAAAAAGATTAAAAAGGACACAGGTTGGTAAAAAACATTCCAATGCAATCCATGTTGTTGCATCGAAATTTCTTTCAAACTCAACGTTCCAGTCATCATCAATAAAGCAATCATAGACAATCCCATGGCAACTTCATAAGAAACCATTTGCGAAGCTGCACGAACTGCACCCATCAAAGAGAATTTATTATTGGATGCCCATCCACCAATCATGATTCCGTAAACTCCAATGGAGACAACTGCAAAAATATACAATAATGCACTGTCGGTATCGGTCGCTTGGAGTATAACATCTCTTCCAAAAATATGTAGTTTATCTCCCCACGGAATTACAGCACTAGTCATTAATGCAGCGCTCATAGCTATTCCAGGGCCTACAAAAAACAGAAATTTATTTTTCGTATTCGGTTCAAATTCCTCTTTTGCAAAAAGTTTCATTCCATCTGCAAGCGGCTGCAGTAATCCACCCCAGCCTGCACGATTTGGACCAACTCTATCTTGAAGATAGGCTGCAACTTTTCGTTCTGCCCAAGTAGCATACATTGCCATTATCATTGTAAATCCAAAAATGACTACAATGAAAATACTTTTTTCTATGATAAATGCACTATCCATTATTTGCTGTCTATATTAGTACCGTCAATTTTTTTGTTATAATCAATTTCAGACATACTGATTTTTTTACGGTCAATATCTCTACCTTGAAGAATTCCTTTCTCGGTTTCGATAACAACGGTGTCTAATTTTCCGTAATATTTATTTTGGTTGATAACTGAATCTTTTTCAAATTTTCTAGGTCCTTCGATAATCCAATCTGCAACATCTTTTTTATCAAAACGACAGGTATTGCAAATAAAATCTTCCACTTCATGGTACTCGTCTTTTCTTGCAGTTACCCTTTGTATCTCGTCTCCAAACATCCAAACGGTTGTTTTACCGCAACATCCCGGAGTAGTACATTCTCTGTGCGCATTGAACGGTTTGTTGAACCAAACTCTAGATTTGAATCGGAACGTTTTATCCGTTAATGCTCCAACTGGGCATACATCAATCATGTTTCCAGAGAATTCATTGTCAATAGCAGCAGTCACACAGGTGGAAATTTGAGAATGATCACCACGATTTAAAACTCCGTGAACTCTGCCATCGGTTAATTGATCTGCAACTTCTACACAACGCTGGCATACAATACAACGGTTCATGTGTAGTTGAATGTGTTCACCAATATTTTCTGGTTCAAAAGTTCTTTTTTCTTCAACAAAACGAGTTTCTGATTTTCCGTGTTCGAAACTTAGGTTTTGTAAATCACATTCTCCTGCTTGATCGCAAACTGGGCAATCTAAAGGGTGGTTAATCAAAAGGAATTCGGTTACTGCTTTACGTGCTTCATTTACTCTTTCAGAAGATTTGCTTGCAATTTCCATTCCGTCTTGACATCCAGTTACACAAGATGCTACCAATTTTGGCATAGGTCTTGGATCTGCTTCGCTGCCTTTTGTAACGTCTACTAAACAGCAACGGCATTTTCCGCCTGTTCCTTGTAGTTTAGAATAATAACACATGGCTGGCGGAACAGATTCCCCACCAATCATTCGAGCAGCCTGCAGAATCGTTGTTCCTGCTTCTACTTCTACTTCTTGACCGTCAATGGTTACTTTCATTTACCAATATTTAACTCCTAAGGAGTATTTATGTTCTTTTATTTACTTTTTTATTCTATTTTGCTAATCCACTTGCTATGTTTGGCGAAGCTGGATTTACGCTTAATTTAAAATATTTTGGATGCACTATCAAATCCATATCTTCCATAGGAATTGCACCTAATAAACATTGATCACCTAAAACCATGGCGCCCACAAAACATATTCTGTTTTCAAATGCTACTTTTATTGGTCCGACATAAGGAACTAACGATGATGTTCCGTCTGCAAGAGTGACTTCTCTTTTTTGTAATTCGCTTAATTCTAATTGGTTTGCAACATGTTGTGGAATGCACAAATAGGTTGCTCCAGTATCTACTAAACTTGTTACTTCAATTGGCTTTATACTATTTAAAACTGGATTAGATAACGTAATAGTTGAATATACTAGTCCCATGTTTATTTTTATTAATATTTACAAATATTTCTAAAGTTTTATCTTTAGCCCCGATTGTAGTGGAAATCCTTTGCTTTTTTTCTTTAAAAAAGCAAAGATTGCAACGAAAAGCGGGAAAATGGTTGGCTAAAAATGCCCGAGCCATTCGCTCTATATTATACTTCTTGCTTTGTTATTAAATGCTTTACTTTTTCGAAAGGCTCATTTACAAAATGATTCCTGTCTTTTATTTTTTCTGGGAAACGAATGTGGTATTCAAACTCGTCTCTAAAATGGCGAATTGCCGCAGCAACTGGCCAGGAAGCTGCATCGCCTAATGGGCAGATGGTGTTTCCTTCAATTTTAGATTGGATGCTCCATAACAAATCGGTGTCTTCTTCCCGACCTTGACCGTTTTCGATTCTCCATAATACTTTTTCTAACCAGCCAGTTCCTTCACGACATGGTGTGCATTGACCGCAAGATTCGTGGTGGTAAAAACGGGAGAAATTCCAAGTGTTGCGTACTATACATGCTCGGTCGTCATAAACTATAAATCCTCCAGAACCTAACATGGAACCTGTTGCGAATCCACCATCAGAAAGGCTTTCGTAAGTCATTAATCTATCCTCTCCAGCAGCGGTTTTATAAATTAAATTGGCTGGTAAAATTGGCACCGAACTTCCTCCAGGCACTAAAGCTTTTAGGGGTCTGTCGGTTTGCATTCCTCCACAATATTCGTCGGAATTCATGAATTCGTAAACGGATAAACCCAATTCGATTTCGTAAACGCCTTGATTTCTTATATTTCCAGAAGCCGAAATTAATTTGGTTCCTGTTGATCTACCTATTCCAATTCCCGCATAATCTGCTCCTGAATTGTTGACAATCCAAGGTACAGCAGCAATTGTTTCTACGTTATTTACTACGGTTGGATTTTGCCAAAGTCCTTTAACAGCAGGAAAGGGTGGTTTTAAACGAGGATTTCCACGTTTGCCTTCTAAACTTTCTAAAAGTGCAGTTTCTTCTCCGCAGATGTATGCTCCAGCGCCAATTTGAACATAAAGTTCTAAATCGTAACCAGAACCTAGTATATTTTTTCCTAACCACCCAGCAGCTTTTGCTTCGGCGATGGCTCTTTCTAATATTTTGTATATCCACATGTATTCTCCACGAATGTAGATGTAGGATAAGTTGGCTCCCAAAGCGTAACTTGAAGTAATCATTCCTTCTATTAATAGGTGCGGAATGTACTCCATTAAGTAACGATCTTTAAAGGTACCTGGTTCCGATTCGTCTGCATTACAAACTAAATGACGTGGATTTCCCGATTTTTTATCAATAAAACTCCATTTCATTCCTGCAGGAAATCCTGCACCACCACGACCACGAAGTCCAGAAGTTTTTACTTCTTCAACTACTTCATCTGGAGTCATTTTCTTCAAGGCTTTTTCTACTGACGCGTATCCGCCTTCACGACGATACACTTCATAAGTTTTAATTCCTGGAACATTTATTTTGTCTAATAATATTTTTCTTCCCATGATACTATTTATCGTGTAAAGTGATTTTTCCTTCTTTGCAATCAGACACTAACTGATCGATTTTTTCTTTGGTAAGATGTTCTTGGTAGAAATCACCCAATTGCATCATTGGGGCATAACCGCAAGCCCCAAGGCATTCCACACCACGAACTTCAAATTGTCCATCTGCAGTTGGTTCGCCAACTTTTACACCCAATTTTGAACAAGTATAATCCATTAAATCTTCAACACCGTTTTGACAACAAGGGGAAGTTTGACAGAATTCAAACATGTATTTTCCAATTGGTCTTTGGTTATACATTGTATAAAATGTTACCACTTCAAAAACTTCAATTGGTTGAATTCCTAGAATTTCAGCCACTTTAGTTTGTAAATCGGTACTCAACCAATTATCATGAGCATCTTGAACTTCATGTAAAATAGGCAATAAAGCCGATTTTTGTTTTCCTTCAGGATAATGACTTATCAACTCGTTGATGCGATTCATCAAAGATTCAGTAATGTTTATTTCTTGTTGGATATTTGTTTTTTCCATAATTATTACGCGTCTAATTCTCCTGCAATTACATTTAAACTGGATAATATTACAATAGCATCCGATAACATTCCGCCTTTAATCATTTCTGTATACGCTTGATAGTAAATAAAACAAGGTCTTCTAAAATGTAAACGATAAGGCGTTCTACTTCCGTCGGTTACTAAATAAAATCCCAACTCACCATTTCCACCTTCTACAGGGTGATAGATTTCTGCCACCGGAACTGGAACTTCACCCATCACAATTTTGAAGTGATAAATTAAACTTTCCATATTGTGATAAACGTCTTCTTTTGGAGGTAAATAATAATCTGGAACGTCAGCATGTATTGGTCCTTGTGGTAATTTTTCTAATGCTTGACGGATGATTCTTAAACTTTCCCAAACTTCAGCATTACGAACACAAAAACGATCGTAAGTGTCGCCAGATTTTCCCACAGGAATGTCAAATTCAAAATCTTCGTAAGAGGAGTAAGGTTGTGCTTTTCTAACATCATAATCAATTCCCGCAGCACGCAAATTAGGGCCAGTTAAGCCATATTGCATAGCGCTTTCTGCGGTGATTGGACCAACGTTTACCGTTCTATCAATGAAAATTCTATTTCTTTCAAAAAGGTTTTCAAATTCTTTCCAAGCAACTGGAAAATCGGTCAAGAAAGTATCTAATTTTTTGAAAGCAGCTTCAGACCAATCTCTTTCGAAACCACCAATTCTACCCATATTTGTTGTAAGTCGAGCACCGCAAATTTCTTCGTAGATTTCATAAATTTTTTCGCGGAATTGAAATACATAAAGGAAGCCAGTGTAGGCTCCGGTATCTACTCCTAAAATTGAATTGCAAATTAAGTGATCGGATATACGCGCCAATTCCATTACAATAACTCTTAAATATTGAGCTCTTTTAGGAACTTCAATTTCTAATAGTTTTTCAACCGTCATCCACCAAGCCATGTTATTGATAGGAGAAGAACAATAGTTCATTCTATCTGTCAAGACATTTATTTGGTAAAACGGACGGTTTTCTGCAATTTTTTCAAAAGCACGGTGAATATAACCGATGGTTGGTTCTGCATCAAGAATTCTTTCGCCATCCATCAATAAGATATTTTGAAAAATACCGTGTGTTGCTGGGTGTGTTGGGCCAAGATTTAATATGGACAATTCGCTCCCGTCTTCGTTGCGAGTTTGTTCAATAACTTTGGCATATCGATGCTCGGGTAATAATAATAAGTCTGACATATATTCAATTACGAATTACGAATTACGAATTAAAAATATTTAAATCGTAAATGGACAATTAGTTTTATGTTTTAAATTAGAATTACCTATTTGTAATTCTTAATTCTTAATTTTTAATTACAACTTGATCTTCCAAAGAAACGATCGTCTTTATCGGTTCTTCCTTGGTCTTCCATAGGGAATTCTTTTCGCATTGGATGAGAAACCATTTCATCCATATTTAATATGCGTTTTAATTGGGGATGTCCTTTGAAATTAATTCCGTAAAAATCCCAAGTTTCTCTTTCCATCCAATTGGCGCAAAGAAATAAGTCTATTATTGTATTTACTTCCGGATTTTCACCAGATAAATAGGTGGTGATTCGAAGTCTTACATTTTCAACCCAATTATGTAAATGATACACTACTGCAAATTGGTGGCTGGCATCATTTTCTGGGTAATGGACTCCGCATAAATCAGTAAGGAAATGAAAATTTAAATCTTCTTCTGTTTTTAAAGTTCGAATTACTTCGTGAATTGCATCTGGCGTAGCTTCGAATGAAAATATATCTCGGCTCATTTCAAAATTAAGTACTTTATCCCCGAATATTTTTGTGATTTTTTCTTGAAGGAAGGATGTTTCTAAAGCCATATTATAGATTATAAGAAGCTAATAATTCAACATATTCTGGAGAACTTCTTCTGCGAACAGATTCGTTTCTTACTAATTCTTGTAATTGCATAACGCCATCTACAATTTGCTCAGGTCTTGGTGGGCAACCCGGAACGTACACGTCTACTGGGATAACTTTGTCAATTCCTTGCAATACAGAGTAAGTGTCAAAAACCCCACCGGAACTTGCGCAAGCTCCAACAGCAATTACCCAACGTGGCT
>Ga0114971_10000114_pt1 | contig 45889 bp, 42 predicted proteins | sample M_140625_MF_Meta_FD_87320 | JGI IMG/M metagenome (GOLD analysis project Ga0114971, IMG submission 87320) | Freshwater microbial communities from Lake Montjoie, Canada to study carbon cycling - M_140625_MF_MetaG | ecosystem: Environmental > Aquatic > Freshwater > Lake | place: Lake Montjoie... | reverse complement strand
GGAAGTTATAGGTTCATTAGTCAATAACTTTGAAATAGTTAACTGATGCTTGTTCTCTCTGATAAAACTCTCTACTCTTCTTCTGTAGGAAGTACCATAATTAGAACTAAGATTAGGTTCAGTTACTGTCATAGTAATTTCTGAATCCTGTATGTTGGTGTATATAATTGTTCTGCCTGATGTTTCAAGATATTGTACCAATTCTCTCAAATCCTCTCTAACACTATCTAACTTTTTCTGTGATATTCCCTTGTAAAAATCCTGTTTCTTGATACTCTCTATAAGTGGTTTTGCTCTTAATACAGCAGGAATAGTATACTTGAAACTCAATCCTTCTGCAATATCAATCAATGATTCTTCAAACTTCTTCTTGGTGCCTGACATCATGAGTGTTGCCATCTGCAATTTTAACATCATCAGGTCAAATCGCCTTGCCATTTCATTGATAGTCTCAGGAACTGGTAATTCAGAAAGATGCTCTTCTATGACATGCACATCATTGCTGTCTAAGTTATTCCAACGCGCTCTGCTTTTAAATTCATCAACATATTTCAAGTTCATTGCTACTTGAAATCTGGATTTGTCTAAATTATCTAATGCTTTATGTAATATATCACGCAAGTTATTAGAAAGCTCTACATCCTCTTGCTCTCCAGTTTCTACCAACAATCTACTAAGGTGTAATCTGGATTCAAATATCTGTTGTGTAATAGGTTTACCTAACTGAGTTTCCTTTCCTTTTTTCTCTACTTCAAAAAACTCAAAATTGCCACATACATCAAATATCAAGAAATGGTCTTTAGGTTGTCCTGGTCCAAATACATCCTCACACAATCTGGTTCCTCTTCCAATCATCTGCCAGAACTTAGCATAAGAACGTACAACTTTAAAAAACACCAAATTCAGTATTCTAACTGCATCAATTCCTGTATCCATCATGTCTACTGATACTGCAATTTGAGGATTTTTCTCTGAGTATTTATCACAGAAATCATCTATCAAACTTTGCGCATGTGATACTTTGTTGTGAATCATAGAAATAAATCCTGCAGGTTTATCAGGATACCTTTCAGTAAAGCAATCTACTATGAATTTTGCATGATCTTGGTTCACTGCAAAAATTATGGTTCTCCCTAATTTGTCACCTCCTTCAATCTTCAATCCATTATGCATCAAGGCATCTAATACCTTATTGACTGTATCTTTATTGAACAACCATTTGTTCATGGCGTTTGCTCTTATCTCTTCAGGGAATAAACCAGTAGTCTTATCTTCAAAGGTTTCTTCATACTTCTCTTTTTCCTTATCTGTCAAGTCTTTGTATTTGATACCATCTCTTAAGAAATTGGTAGTAATATCTATATTTTTATAAGGATTCAGGTATTGAGGTACTGCTTGGTGCAGTTCATATAAGAAAGTTGGATCTTCATTACTACATCCAAACAACTCAAAAGTGTTATGGTCTATACCATCTTTTGGAGTAGCAGTCAATCCTACAATAGCAGCATCAAAGTAATCAAAGATTGCTTTGTATCTGTTGTATATAGACCTATGTGCTTCATCTACTATAATCAAATCAAAATGACCAACACCATAAAAACGCTCATCAGCATTGCGGATGTTGTCAATTTTATTCATCATGCTTGGATAGGTACTGAACACTAATCTGGTTGTATCATTCTCTTTCTCTTCTGTCAAATCTATAGAAGACAAATCAGGTAAGTATTCACTAAAGTTGTTCTTTGCTTGTCTTACTAAAGCATTTCTATCAGCCAAAAACAATACTCTTTTTACCCAGTTGTACTTGAATAAAACATCAACCATTGCAGCAGCAGTTCTGGTCTTTCCACTACCTGTTGCCATGACTAATAATGCTCTTCTCTTGTTACCGCACAATCCATTGACACCATCTGTAACAAAGGTTTCTGCTACACGATTAATTGCTTCAAACTGATAAGGTCTATTGGCAATTGCAGTATTTATAGTTGCTTTGCGTAAGTCTTTTATAGTAGAGCGTTTCTGTATTAACCATTGCAACTCTTCCTTAGTGTAAAAACCATAAACTCTCCTTGGTGAGCTATAAAATGTATCTTCCCAAATCTTAGTTTCATATCCATTAGTATAGAAAATAATAGGTCTTTGCCCATGCATCTTTTCTAAACAATTGGCATATAATGTTGCTTGGTGTTTGCCAACTTCTACATCACTTGTGGTGCGTTTTGCTTCTATGAGTGCCAATGGTTTACCATTATCATCCCACAACACATAATCCACAAAACCATTTCCTTTAGGATTGTCTGCTGAAATAGGCATGCCTGTTACAGGATATTCTAATTCTCTACCAATATTTAAAGTATGCCAACCTGCCTCTTTCAAATCAACATCAATAAGATGCTGTCTGGTTTGTGCTTCTGTAAATTCAGTAGCAATAGGTTTGAGACGCTCTTGTTTTTGCTTTTTAAGTTTTGCAACTGCCTTTTGTGTTTCTTGTTTAAACGCTTCCAGTGTTGCTTCACTCTCTTGTGCTTTGCTGAGTATTGCCTCTTTCTCTTGTTGCAGTTTGGCAACTTGTTGTAATAATTGTTGGTAAGCGTTCTCTTGTTCCTGTTGCTGTTCCTTTAAAAGTCTTTGTTTCTCTCCCAGTTTTGGTATAAAAGTTTCATCAAAAGCATTGGGTAATTCTGGTATAGACTTGTTGTAGTTTTGAGCAAACCACTTGGTAAAGTCATAAATATATTTGATGCTGATTTGTGCATCTTTAGAAGACACTCTATTGCCAAAATGAGAGGCATTGTTTCCTGTTTTTCTAACAATGTGCAATCCTTCTCTAAGTTGGTATGGAATAATACTCTTTATCTCTTCATGATCCATCAACTGAACCAGTTCAGTATTGAATGGTTTCTCAATATGTTCTAAATCAAAGAGCAAATACATGCTTTCTTCTAACACCAAACGACAATAACTGGCACAAGAAACAGGTTCTGTAAAAACCCTTTCCTCTGCAGTTTTCAGTTTAGTGTAGAGTGATAACCACTCTTCTTGAAGAAATTTAAAGTTGCTCATAATTTGATGAAAAATACTTCTTAATTATTAAATCGGTCTTCTATCTATTCTGGTTGAATCTTCACATAACTCTATCCAAAGTTTTTCTGCATTAAATTCCTCACCTTTATAATTATCTAATGTTCTCTGCTTGCTTTGGGAAAATAAATCATTAATATAATTAGTAAGACTATCCAAGACTAAAGGTGTTTCCTCAGGTTTATCTCCATGATATTTACAATCAAAATTAGTATAGCAAATGTAATTTGTGACTAATGCTAAAAATGTATACTTGTGATTATTTCCAGTCATTCCTTTAATTGGATCAGGCTCAGACAATGAAGTATACATCTCATATAAGGTGTCTGTTTCAATTCTGCTTGATTCAAATTGGTTAAGTGTCTTTAAGATTCTAATATGATCCCTCAAACTTATTAATGTATAACGAATCATATCCTCCTTCATAAAATCAAACCCTTCTGTGTTTGATGAACTGTAATCTAATGTGATTAATAATTCATCTAATTCTTCATTAAATGATTTCATATTACCCTAATTAAAATAGTTTTCAAAATCAAATGGTTGTTTACTTGAATCTAAAAGTTTCATTGTAAAAAGTGTTGCCTCTAATTTTTCAAGCTCCTTATTGTTGTATATGAAACTTTTTAACTCAGAGATTTGCTCATTAATATTTAGTTCTATTTCACTCATACCAACTCCCCTTTAAACGCCTTTTGCAAAAGACTATTAAACAAACTCTCTGAATGCTCTAAACTCTTTTGTGCAATAGCTTTCTGTTCTTCTATTACTGCCACTCGCTCTACAAATTGGTTTTGTAAATCAAGTGGAGGCAAACTAATTAAAAACTTAGAAACATCAGAACTTTTGACTGCAGGATAGTTTGCACCTGCAGTAATACCAACAAAGTAATTAGTAACACTATCTGACTTTAATACTTCAAAAAGGTATTTATTATTGATTTTATTATTACATCTACATACATAAAATCCTGTTGATGCAATTAAGCCACTTATATTATTTATTGCAATATTCTTTAAATTTGGTCTAACAGTTGACAATAATACATCGCCATTTTCTAAAATTTGTTGAGCTCTACTTGGTCTATCATATAATAAATAATTTGTAGTTGATGTAATGATATTTCTTGAATTATCAATTGAAGAAATATCAACATACTCAATATTTGTTGAACTATAATCTCTACCAATCTTACTTACATTTTTCAACAACTTTTTCAACTCAACTCTCTCCCACCCTTTAGGATTACTCACAGGATCTCCAAACATATCCAAGAACAGTGCTTGTGTGAGTTCATCATACTTTGCAATCAATACTTTGTCATTCTGTCTTAATGCATCTGCAGCATCCAGTATGTTGGCAATTTTCTGTTGTTGTGATAGTGGTGGAAATGGGATTTGAATTCCTTCTAAAATTGGTCTTGAAAGGTGGGGAATAGTTGCTCCAGTACAATTTTCACGTAAATATGAAAATTTTGATTGAAGAAATCTACCAACATATTCACTATTTATTTCTTTAATTTTTGGTGTAAGTTTTGCCAAAGTACTCCCAATAACACCCTCTAAGTTATATCCAACAGTTCCTGCATTTGCACCATCCCAAGCAATTAATACATCATCTTTATTACATAAAACATTTGAAGTAGAAGAAAAAGTATACTTCATTACATCATCATTTCTAAGATCTCCAATTTGAATATATCTAAGTCCTGTATCGTTAGAAGTCTCAATTGCTTTTTTCCCTTTTGAAATTTTGAATACATCACCTAATTTCCTCATTTCAACAACTCTTCTAAGATTAATAACTTTTGTTTATTCTCTTCTTGAAGATTTTTGATGTCTTGAATAATTACTGATGGTTGTGCATAAGTCACTTCATCATAGACTACTTCCTTGTATCTGTTAATTGACAAATCCCAGTCATTCGCTTGTATGTCTGCAAAAGGTACTAAGAAACTCTTATCAGTACGCTTTCTATCTGTTTCTGCATTAAGATTATGGTATCTGGTAACAATGTCTTGTATGTCATTGTCTTTGGTTTCTGCGCGTTTATCATCTAAAGTATATCCATCAGCTTGCATGTCATAGAACCATACATCTGTTGTACCACCAGTTCCTGTTTTAGTAAAAAACAATACTGCTGTACTTACTCCTGCATAAGGTTTAAACACCCCACTTGGCATAGATATTACTGCATCCAACTTATGGTTTTCAATAATCTCTTGTCTAATTTGTTTGTGTGCATTAGAAGATCCAAATAGTACACCATCAGGTACAATTACAGCGCATCTTCCTCCTGTTTTCATCATACGCAACATCAAACCTAAAAACAGTAATTCTGTCTTCTTAGATTTTACAGTTTTCAGTATAGAAGTTTCTACACCATCATAATCTAAACTTCCTTTAAAAGGAGGATTAGCAAGTATCAATGAAAATCTATCTCTTACATCACCATTGCTTTCACTTAATGCATCTTTACCTATCAGGTTAGGACTTTCTATACCATGCAATTGTAAGTTCATAGCACCAATACGCAACATAGTATTGTCAAATTCAATACCTGTAAACATATTGCTGTTGTAATGTTCTCTAAAACCTTTATCATGAAACCAATCTGCATGATTTTGATGGATGTACTCTCCTGCAGAAACTAAGAATCCTGCTGTACCTGCAGAAGGATCACAAATGGTATCTTCCTTTGTAGGTTGAACCATATCCACCATCATTCTAATGATGTGTCGTGGAGTTCTAAACTGACCATTGGTTCCTGCAGTAGCAATTTTAGAGAGTAAATACTCATAGGTATCTCCTTTGGTATCTCTATCTTCCATCTTGATTTTGTCAATCAACTGCACTACTTGATCCAACAATCTTGGTGTAGGTATCATGAAAGTAGCGCCACTCATATACTGAGCAAATACGCCATTTTCAGCACCTACTTGTTTCATGTGGTCAAATACAGAAAGACCACCTGCAACAGGTTTGGTAAACAGGTCAAACATTGCTTGTGGTTCTCTGTTCTTGAAAGAGTTCCAACGCAATTCTTGTTGTTCTGGTGTAAAAATAATATTGGCAACTGGCTTCTTAATGAATGCTGCTTTCTTCTCTTCCAGCAACTGTGTTTCATCCAATCTGCGTATGAATAGTAAGTAGGTAAATTGCTCAATTACTGTAAGTGGATTAGATACTCCACCTGTCCAGAAGGACTCCCATATTTTATCTACTTGTGATTTTAATTCTCCTGTGATCATGTTATATTGTTATATTTTGTAGTGCATGTACTACTTTAAGATGTTAAAGATATATGATTCTAGTATATTTTCAAAAGAATATTATTCTACTCTTAATTGCAGTATTCTCAAAAAAACTATTTTTGCTACAAACCTATTTTATGGATCCAAAGTTAATATTAGAAATTCCTGTAGATTTTAATGTAGAAAAATACACCAGTCACTTTAATAGAAAGGATAAAAGAGATGGTGTAATAGATGCATTACATTATATTCTTAGCCATATTAACAAAGATGGTATTGACAAAGGGAATACATCAAAAGGTACATCCATAAATTTAGAATTACTAAGAAAAAATGTTGGATTTAGGATTGCTGATGAGGCAATGAAAATTTTGATTACTGATGGAATAATTAAAAAAACTCAAAATTATTCTGCTTTACTAAGAACTTCAAACAGGTACAAACTTTCAGATGAATACACATATGGCAAAACAAAAAAAGTATTTGTCTTAGGAAAACAACTTAATAAATCAATTAGGAACAGCATTGAAGAAAAAAAGACAAAAGAAAGATTAGTAGAGAATGAAGTAAATCATCTTACCAAATTTTTAAAAGATGAAAAACTAACTTTTGACACAAAAAAAGCAAAAAAATTACTTTATGAGATAAACAAAAGAGTTGCTGATAAAATAAAAAATGTCAGCACTTCCTATAGAGGGAAAAAGAAGGAAAACTACATTAGAAAATGTAATACAGCTCATTTTTACAAATGTTTTTCTATTCTTAATAAGATATCAAATATAGAAAAAAACAAAGATATCAGTTATTCAAGATCATCTGTAAATCTTAGACTTAATACAGATTTTACTTCTCTTTCAAAGCAATTAAAAAGATGTTATACATATGATAAAAAACCTCTTGTTCAACTGGATCTTTCTTCATCTCAACCACTGTTATTATATCACTTGATAAATAGTAAACCTTGGAAAAAGGAAAAAAAAGAAGATAATAATATTTTATTAGATCAATATATAAAAGTACTACAAGAGTATATAAAAAAAGATACCTATATGTTGTGCACTTTGAGTAAAATAAGTGATAGTAAACTTAATAAAGAACTTATAATATTTAAAAACTTATTCAAAGGAGATTTTTATAATGAGATAATTGAAGAAGTAAAAAGATGCAATCCAAAGATAAAAAAGTTGATTGGATTTGATAGCAGAGTAAATTGCAAAAAAACAATGATGTTTCTCCTATTTGAAAAATTCACAGATAAAAAGAATCCCCCATTACAATATAAGTTGTTTAAAAATACATTTCCACTTATTAATGAAGTATTGAATACTTTAAAGAATGTTCAAAAAAATAGTGTTGCTCTTATTTTACAGAGAACAGAATCTATATTATTCTTAGACATTATTACAAAACAAATTGCTGAAATAAATCCTGAAATTCCTTTATATACAATTCATGATGCAATATATACAACAGAAAAATATAAAGATATTGTGTGTCAAAAAATTATTGAAATATTGTCATCTACAACAGGTATAATACCTTTAATAAAAATTAAGTCAGAAGATACAGAAATTACAGATGATGTATTGAATTCAATTGTTAATGATTATATGCATGATATAAAATCTAAAGTAAGAAAGAAAAAATATACTTCTAATATTAGTAATGTAAGTCTTGAGGGATTTACAAAATTTATTAAAAAATACAAATTCACTGAGACACTTGAAGAAATTATGACTTCTACTAATATAATTGAGATTTCTGATAGTTTTACAGACCTATATAAATCTTATGTTAATGTGTCTGAAAGTGATGATAAAGACACACCAGATTTGATATTTAGCAATGGTTATTTGATAAATTTTTAATATTTATTATTTACTATATGGCTATACACTTTTGTGTGTCTTCAAAAGTTAGGATCCCCCACTAACACCACCCCACTGCCAACCATTCAACCTTCCCAGCCCCCATGAATTTAATATTAACATTAAATTTTAACAACATGGAGTTAAGAAAATCAGAAAGAAGTAAAGCAAAAATTAAGATGGCTTTACAAGGCTCAAGTGGCTCAGGGAAAACAATGAGTGCACTTCTAATTGCAAAAGGATTAACCAATGGTAATCTTTCAAAAGTTGCTGTAATTGACAGTGAAAATGGTAGTGCAGATCTTTATGCACATCTGGGGGACTATAACATTATTACACTAAAATCATTTAGTCCTAATGATTATGTAGAAGCTATATCTGTATGTGTAGATGCAGGTATGGAGTGTATCGTAATTGACAGCATCAGTCATTGCTGGAATTATCTACTAGATTATCATGCATCATTGCCTGGCAACTCATTTTCTAATTGGCAAAAAATTAATCCTATGGAAAAGAAATTCATAGATAAGATTTTGCAATGTGATGCACATGTAATAGCTACTATGAGAACTAAGCAGGATTATGTACTTACTGATAAAAATGGTAAGATGGTTCCTGAGAAGGTAGGTCTCAAATCTATTCAAAGGGACGGAATTGATTTTGAGTTTACAATTGTGCTAGACATTGACATCAAACACAACGCTGTTGCATCTAAGGACAGAACTCAGCTGTTTGACAACTTGCCACCATTTATTATTACAGAAGCTACAGGAAAAAAAGTGTTAGATTGGTGTAACGTTACAAATAATCCTACATCATCTGTAGCAGATAAAGCAATCGTTTTGATAAATTCTTGCAACTCTATAGAAGAACTTACTCTATTATATCAGACTAACCCTGAAGTAAGGAAATATGATGCAGAGTTGCAAGAACGTGCAACCTATTTAAGAAAATCTAATACATCAAGCAATGGAGTTGGCAAGCAATATTAGTAATACAGTGAATTTATCAACTCTTGGTGAATTCACAATAGGGTATAAGTATCTATCAAATCTTAAAAACAGACCTCAAGTAAAAAGTGCTTATGATACTTATAATGTAGTCAAACAAGTATTTGATATGAAAAAGATTGGATTGCAGGAGCAAGTTGTAGTATTGTATCTTAACAACTCTAATACAGTCATAGGTAGCTGTAACTTGTCTTCTGGATCATTGACAAGCGCAATAATTGATATTCGTTACATACTTGCATCAGCATTAAAGCTAATGGCTACAGGGGTTATAATATCTCATAATCATCCCACTGGAATAATGATTGCATCTGAAAAGGATAAAGAATTAACCAAGAAATTAGACAAAGCGCTTAATTTAATAGACATCAAGCTTCTTGATCATATCATTATTTCTCCCTTTGATGAGTATCTCTCTCTTAAAGATGAAGGGATCTTTTAAACTTCAAAACAACAAATGACTTATCAGAAATGGTAGGTCATTTTTCATTTATTAATAATTTTAATTTAAAAACTATGAACTATAATTTTCAAAGCACAGATGTTGTGCCATTCAATCAACCAGCTATTACAGATACAAACAAAATAGCTAGAAAACCATTTGTAGAAGCTAACACAGAAGAGGTTAGTTTGTCCTTTCTAAAAAACAAGTGCATTATTCCAGTTTTCACTAAAGATAATGAAACTACACTTTCACATCAGGAATTTATTGATACCACCTGGAATGCTGTAAAGAGTATATTTCCTAATGAGGTTATAGAAGAACCTGAGATAAGAGTTAGTCACCAGATTAAAGGTAGAACTCCTGATGCAATTTATATTCCTGTAAAGGATTTGCAGGAAAATCAGAAAACAACGTATTATGAACGTATGGCTTTCATCATTAGAATTCCATCTATTACAGAAACTATCAATGGTAATACTCTTGCCTTAACTGTAGGTGGTGTAAGAGCGCTGAATACAGAAAATCTGTATAACAAAAAGACGTATGAGAGGTTTAGGGTATTTATAGGATTCCAAAACATGGTATGCTGTAATTTGTGTGTGTCAACTGATGGTTTCAAAGATGAGTTAAAAGCTATGTCTGCCATTGATTTAGAGGATAAAATATTACAGCTATTTACATCCTATAATATGCATCGACACATTCATTCTATGGAGCAACTTACTGAACATTCTCTTACAGAGTCACAGTTTGCGCAATTAATAGGTAAAAGTAGATTGTACAATTTTCTACCTAAAAAAGAGAAGATATTACTTCCTGAATTGCTCCTTACAGATGGTCATCTTACTACTGTTGCAAAAGACTACTATCAAGATGAAAGTTTCTGTAAAGATGAAAGCGGCGACATTAACCTATGGAATTTCTATAACCTACTAACAGGCTCTAACAAGTCTTCCTATGTTGATACGTTTCTTGATAGAGGTGTAAATGCTTTTCATTTTGCAGAAGGTGTATCTCATGCTCTTAATGATAAAAGTTCAAAGCATGCATGGTTCATTCAATAATACAATACAGAGGTTGGTGTAATAGCCAGCCTCTTTTTATAAATCTTAAAATCTAATATAATGGAAATATTAATATATGTACTACTTTATATAGTACTTTGCTTTTTTGCAGGTCTTTTTATAATAACTTTCTGTTCTACAGAAAAGTTAAACTCTTTCTCACTATTTGAAATTACAAAGCATGGTTTTCACTCTCTTTCATTTATAGTATTGATAATAGCTGTAATTGTAATAACACTAATTAGGTAATAATATGTAAGAATAAGAGGTTGGAGCTATTTCAGCCTCTTTATATATTTTCTACAAGTTTGAGTTGTATAAATTATTGTTTTTTTAGCAAATCAGACAACAAAAAAAGTTGTTCTTTTAAATCTTTTATATGATTTTCATAAGCTTTTCTTTCATTTTCAGATATGCCAGTAATATACATTACAGTTGATGCTTGTCCTCCCTGTTGTTGGAAATTTTGCAAAATATAAGCATCTTCTTCACCTATAAGACTTGTCAAAGATACCCCTAATATTAGACTTAACTCCTTTAACCTATTCAAAGTAGCATTTTCTGGATTTTGTTCAATTCTACTTAATGCTTGTTGCGTTATACTAAGCTGACTTGCAACATATTCTTGGCTGTATCCTAAGCTCTCTCTGAGAACTTTGATACGATTAGCTTTAAACTTTTCTTTATTAGTGTTTTCCATGATGCTAAGATACTAAATCATTTGTAATTTACAAATATCTATTGTAGGTTTTTATTGATGCTTTATATTAATTTGTGTAAATCTAATCAATAATGAAAAAACTAATACTCTTATCTACATTAACCATGAAAAAACTTATCCTTATTTTAACTCTTTCCTCTCTTTTATTTAGCTGTAGCAATGGTGGCAATGCTAGCAATAGTAATACACCCACAACAGGAAACAATGTTGACTATGAGTTTACTATTACATTTAATGGTCAAGTAAATAAAGTTAAAGGCAATACAGCTAATGGTATTCCAATGGGGCAAGCTGGACCCTATTCTAATGGATACAGTTATATTAACAATAGATGTTATTGGATTGCTTCAAATCCTTATGTATTACTTAGTATCAATGATGTATCTGCTTCAAATTATATTTCAGGACAAAATATTAATTGTCAAATTATGATACAAAATGCGTTATTAGGAACCTGTCAGGGGCAGCAAGTTTTATTAACTGGTGGTGCATTTGATTCTGTAGCAACTAGCCTTGGAGCAGTAGTTGGAGCAGGATGGAGCGTTACAAATGGATCAACTCATTATTCTTTTAATCTACCTATTAACATTACTGATTTAGGAACTATTCCTACAACAAATTTAGGTTTCATATCTGGTTTTGGAAATACCTTCAAAGGAAATTATAGTGGAACTATATATTTGCCGAGAGGTAGTTCTACTGGATTGATATATGACATTCCTGTTCAACTAAGTATAGATTTTAAAGCTGTTAGACTAGGTTAATAACATGAAAAAAATAATTCTTATTATACTACTATCATGTAGTGCGGTATACAGTCAAAACCTTCATCATCAAATGTTATCCTCACAAGGAACAAGTAAAATACTAGATAATGGTATGTATGTGAGTCAGACTATAGGACAACAAAGTGTATCAGGGAATTATACATCAGACAATAAAACTTTTGGACAAGGTTTTCAGCAAAGTAATTGGAGTAGATACTTCAATCAAAATAGTAGTCAAAATACAATAGCCACAACTACCTTTCCAAATCCATTTATTAGCACAATTAACTTTCAATTCTCAACCTCAATAAAAGATGAAATTTCAGTTTCATTATTTGATGTAAGAGGTAGATTAGTTTACCATGAAAATAAAGCTATTGCAGGCAATATACTTACTATTGACTTACCAATTCTTGCTTCAAGCAATTACCTAGTGCAGTTATCGGCACACAACTTTTTATATTATACTCAAATCTTAAAACAGTAATGAAAAAATTATTTATTGCCTCTGTTTTGTTGTGTTTTATGCAAACAATTCAAGCACAAGAAGTCTACTTCTACTCTGGAAAGAACTTTACAACCTATGATTTTACAAACAGCTCTGGTAAAAGTAATCCTAATCTAAAAAGTGGAACAGGAGCATTTTATGAAGTTGGATACAACAAAAATCTTAAGTATGATAGATTTTCTTATTCATTAGCCGTTGCATTGAATGAATACAATAACACAGGTGGCAACACAGCTAACAGCTATTATTGGAATACACAATATTTAGGAATGCAATCAAGATTATTCTATTCTTATTTAAAGGGTAAAGATTATGACTTATTAAGTACTATAGGTTTAAATGCAAGTAGTTTACTTATTGGGAAACAGCAAATCAATGGAACTTATTATGACTTGACAAAAGAAAAGGAATTTACAGGATTTTTATTATCCCCTTCTATTGGATTACAATTCAAATATAATGTAGCTAACTTAGGTTATGTGAGTTTAGGATATAACTACGTGAAAAGTTATAATCTAACAAATTCTACCAATCAAAAACTTGGATTTACAACTAATCAGTTGCAATTCGGAGTGCATTTTGAACTAAAATCTAAAAAAGTAAATCAAGAAGCCATTACTACACCTATTGCAACTAAAGATACTCCAAATAGTACCAATCAAAAAGTTGAAATTGAGATAGCTATAGTAGATAAAACAAAAGGAGAAAATACAGCTGTCAAAAATGCGGATAGCAATAAAGTAAATGTTGAGGTAGTTGTTTCAGATAAAAGAAATGCTTCTCAATCTGAAAGTAATGATAAAGAAAATACTGGAAATTCTTCTGACAAATCTAGTAACGGCAATCAAACTCCTCCTACTAAAATAGAAGCAAAACCTGTTTCTGAAAACTCTTCAGAAAAATCAGCATTCAACTTTTCAGCAAAGGGATTGAGTATTCTTCAAGTAGATGATGAGCTTATTAATAAAACAATGCAATATCTAATAGATAATCCTACTAAAACTCTTGTATTGAATGGCTACTCTAGCAGTGATGGATTAAATAAAGCTAACTACGCACTTTCACTTAAAAGAGCCTACATAGCAAAAGAGTATTTGATATTAAAAGGTGTACCTGAAAATAGAATTATTACTATTGGAAGAGGAGCTACTAATCCAAAATATCCAAATACTACATTAGAAGGTAGATTAAAAAACAAAAGAGTAGAAATTGAATTCAAATAATATTGTAAAGATCATGAAAAAATATATATCCTTATTTTTCTTCTTGCTAACATTAGCAACTTATTCACAAACAGGAATAACCTATCAAGCTGTAATTTTAAATCCTCAAGGAGAAGAATTACCTGGTGCTGACAACAACCGATCACCTCTTGCAAGTCAAACAATATGTTTACGCTTCAAAATATACAACAATACAAATCAGCTAGAATACCAAGAAACAATGGTTACTACTACTGATGAATTTGGAATGGTGAATGTTATTATAGGAACAGGAACCTACACAGGAGGAACTGCAACTACTATAGGAGCTGTAACGTGGAATGGCACTCCTAAAAACTTAGTTGTTGAAGTAGATACAACAGGAATGTGTACTAACTTTATGCAAATAAGCAATCAACCGTTTACTTATGTACCTTATGCTTTTTATGCAGCTAATTCAGGTTCATCAAGTACACCAGGACCTCAGGGACCTCCAGGTCCAGCTGGACCACAAGGACCTATTGGATTAACTGGTGCAACTGGTCCTCAGGGAATTCAAGGTCCTATTGGACTAACTGGTGCTACAGGGCCAGCAGGACCTCAAGGTATACAAGGTGTTCAAGGTGCAACTGGACCTCAAGGACCTCAAGGAGTTGCAGGCACTAATGGAACTGGAGGAACACAAGGTCCAGTAGGAGCAAATGGTTTAAGTGCATACCAAGTTGCCGTTGCTAATGGTTATAATGGAACAGAAGCACAATGGCTAAACTCATTAGCTGGCGCTACAGGACCTCAAGGTGCAACAGGAACTTTTCAAAATGGAAGCAATTCTGGTGATATGTTATATTGGAATGGAACTAGTTGGACAATATTACCTATAGGAAATGAAGGTCAAAATTTAATAGTTTGCAATGGATTACCTCATTGGGGAGCATGCAATAACACAAATCCAGCTGCTACTATTACTTCTATTACCTCTTGTAATACTGCTTCAACAGGAACATTATATACTGGAAGTTCTGTAACTGGAGTAACGCAAACAATAACTTTAGTTGTAGCAAGTGTTGGAACATATAACATTACTGCTTCTGCAAATGGGGTTACTTTTTCTGCATCTGGAACTTTTACTAATACAGGAGCACAAGATGTTGTTTTAACTGCAACTGGAACACCTAACACAACAGGACCATTTTATTATACTTTAAATATAACTCCAAGCTGTACTTTCTTAACTACAACTTTATCTCAATCTTCTGCTTCTGGAGTAACTGATATTGATGGAAACTTTTATGATAATGTTGAGATATGTGGAAAAATATGGCTACAACAAAATCTTAATGTTTCAAGATATAGAAATGGTGATTCAATACCTCAAATAACAAATTATAATGAATGGGCAAATGCTTATTATGGAGCATGGTGTTATGCGGAAAATAATCCAGCAGCAGGGAATGGCGTTAATGGAAGTGTTTATGGTAAAATATATAATTGGTATGCTGTTAACGACCCTAGAGGATTAGCCCCTCAAGGATATCATGTAGCAACAAAGACAGAACAAGAAGATTTAATTAATTGTCTTGGTGGCGATTCTGTTGCAGGAGGTAAATTAAAAGAAGCAGGAACATCACACTGGAATTCTCCTAATACAGGAGCATCAAATAGTAGTGGTTTTACAGGTTTACCCTCAGGGGGCGCAGATTTTTTGGTTTTACCTTCAGGTCTTAGATATGGAGTAAATATAATAAGTAGTACTGCTGCTTATCCATTAAATACATATGATGCATATGGTTTCTATTTATCATATGGTAGTGAAGCTACTACTGTTTCTTATATAAACAAACATTCAGGAGGCGGAGTTAGATGTGTAAAGGATTAAAAAATATAATATTAAAATTCCATAAATTAAGTACCTAGAAAAATCATGTTAACAAAAATCACAACCTCTCGTCCAGATGAACATTATGGGAATATTGCAATAGACTTTACAAATGTTTATTGGGAAAAACTTATAAAAAATCATATTGATACTACAAAATATACACAAGTAGGATTTAATATAAATATTGATGATAGAGCACATTTTACATTTGAAATTATAGCTCAACCAATAGGAGCAACTCCAAATGAAAAAGGAGAATATCCAGTTAAATTTATTAAAACAGATATTAATTGGGATGAATTTTCTAATTCTTTTATTGTATTAAAAGCAAGAATGTTGCAAAATGGAAACTCTGATTCAAATTTTGAAGAAATAGAATAATTTAATTATTTCATAAATATCATTAATAACCTTTTATATAAATAATTTATGACAGATTTTGAAAAAGCGAAAGAAGCTTTTAATAACAAAGAATATGAAAAAACTATTAGTATATTAGAGGATATTCTGAGTGATAAAAATGATAAAATTGAAACTCATCTTTATTCTGATATTCTTTGTTATTTGGGTGATAGTAAATTAGAACTTTATAGAGCAAGAAATAAAAAGTCACTTATTTATAGTGCGCTGATTGATTATTCTACTGCTGCGAACAATCTGCTTGCAAATGACATCAACAACTTAGATTTTTTAAAAACACGAATTAAAAGTTGTTATTTACTAATATAATTTTAACAAAAATAATGTTAAACTCAGCATGCAGAGTGCAAAAAGTGTAAGTGTTTTAGGAATTAACATTAATTTTTATAATGGAAAATATTTGCTAAAAACACCATTTTACTGGAAAATTTTATTAATTTTGATGTATAAAAGCATTTTTAATGGAAAATAATGTGCCTATTCATCTTCAAGAAATAATTTTTGCATCAAGTGATTCAGCAATAAGAAGGCAATTAAGTGTATTGGAAGAAAAGAAGCAAATAAAAAAAATTGCACGGCGCATTTATACATCAAACTTTAATGAACCTGTTGAAGTAATTATCAAAAGAAATATTTTTACTATTTTAGGAAAACTTTATCCAGGAGCTGTACTTAGTCATCGTTCTGCATTAGAGTTCCAACCTACAGCAGCCAACCAACTATTTGTTACTTATAGCTATACTAAAAAAATTGAGTTGCCAGGAATAACAATACGCTTTATAGAAGGTATTACAGCTATTGAAGGAGATAATCCCTTTTCTGGAGAATTATTTGTGTCGCAACAAGAAAGAGCTTTTCTAGAAAATTTGCAATCTTCAAGACAAGTAGGACCAACTTCAAAAACAATTACGCTACCAGAGTTAGAAAATAAATTAGAACAAATAGTACAAGTAAAAGGAGAAGAAGGACTTAACCAATTTAGAGATAAAGCAAAAGTAATTGCTTATAAATTAGGGATGCAATCTGAATTTGAGAAGTTAAATAAACTAGTAAGTGCTTTACTTACTACAAAACCATCTAAAATACTAACATCACCTACTGCAATAGCAAGAGCTCTAGGAAATCCTTATGACAAGCATCGCATAGAATTATTTGAAAAATTGTTTGTAGCATTACAGCAGCAACCTTATAAAGAAAGACAAGATATAAATACAGAAACTAATGCTTTTAGAAATTTTGCTTTCTTTGAATCCTATTTTTCTAACTACATTGAAGGAACTATTTTTGAAATTGAAGAAGCTAAAAGTATCATTCAAACAGAAATACCAATTCAAAATCGTGATGAAGATTCACATGATATATTAGGAACCTATAAATTGGTAAGCAATCTAAAGGAAATGAGTAGTACACCCTCAAATGCTGAAGAATTACTAAACCTATTATTATATAGGCATCAACTACTTTTAGCAGCTAGAACTTCAAAAAAGCCAGGTCAATTCAAAGACAAAAATAATAGAGCTGGAGAAACTCATTTTGTTGACCATACTTTGGTTAAAGGAACTCTTATAAAAGGATTTGATTACTATCAAGCATTACAAGAACCTTTTGCAAAAGCAGCATACATCATGTTTATGGTAAGTGAAATTCACCCATTTTTAGATGGAAATGGAAGAATAGCAAGAGTAATGATGAATGCAGAATTAGTAAAATCAAATCAGTCAAGAATAATTATTCCAACAGTTTACAGAGATGATTATTTAGGTGCATTAAGAAGACTTACAAGAAATAATGATCCATCAGTTTATATTAAAATGCTACAAAGAGCTCAAGAGTTCTCTGCTACATTGATAGCAAACAATATGGAAACACTAGAAAACCAGCTTACCAAAAGTAATGCCTTTAAAGAGCATGATGAAGCTAAGTTAAAAATATTAGGAAAAGATTTTTGATGATTAAAAAAATCCTATAAATTTGACAAAAATAATGTTTAACACAGCATGCAGAGTGCAAAAAGTGTGTACATAAATTTGAATGATTGTTGTGGTGCTTTACTACTAAAGGAATACAAGGGAAAGTGGCAGTAGTTTATGAGTCAGGTGCTCTAACCAACTGAGCTATAGGACCGGTTAAGAGGTTGCAATATTACTACTATTTTTAATTTATTGCAAGTGTTTTTTATTTTTTGATGGAATTGAAACCCAACAAATGTATAACATTAAGGAAATCAACCCTCTTTATTCTATTTCCTGGCATAATTCTATCAATACCCCATTCGTGGTTTTAGGATGCAAAAAGGCAACTAGCTTATTGTCGGCTCCTTTTTTAGGTTCTTTGTTTAACAAAACAAACCCTTCCGCTTGCAAGCGCTTCATTTCTGTAACAATATCTTCAACATCAAATGCAATATGATGAATTCCTTCTCCTTTTTTTTCAATAAATTTTGCAATTGGACTATCCGGATTTGTCGCTTCTAATAATTCTATTTTGTTTGGGCCGTTCTTAAAAAAGGAAGTCTTCACTCCTTCACTAGCAACTTCTTCTTGTTTGTAAGCTGGGGCACCAAATAATTTTTCGAAAAGTAAATTGGAAGTTTCTATGTTTTTTACTGCAATACCGATGTGCTCTATTTTTGTCATGTTGAAAGGTACTAAGGTTCTGAGATACTAAGGTTCTATGGTTCTGTAAAAATACTGCAAAATTCGAATATAAAACTTCAAAACAATAAACTTTGCTGCTTTGCGCCTTTGTGGCTCTAAAAAAATTGTATTTTTGCAAAATGGAAACGAACAGACAGAAAAAAATAGGAGGCGTTCTACAAAATGATTTGGTAGATATTCTTCAAGGCGAAGTGAGAAAAAACGGGCTTACCAACTTGGTGATTTCGGTTTCTAAGGTAGTTGTTACCACTGATTTGGGTGTAGCACGTGTTTACATAAGTGTTTTCCCTCAAAATAGAGCCGAAGAAATATTAGAAGCCGTAAAATCGAATATGCCTTTAATCAAACATGATTTATCGCAGCGCGTAAAATTGCAATTGCGAAAAGTCCCTAATCTTGCTTTTTATATTGATGACTCTCTAGATTATATTGAGAAAATTGATACTGCTCTTGCTGGTAAAGAAAACCCAATTACCAATAGAGAATTACTAGAAAAACGAAGAAGATCGTAAGTGAATTTCCCGCTATACATAGCCAAACGGTACCTTTTTAGCAAAAGCAAAAATAATGCTATCAACATTATTACCCGAATTGCATCGGGAGGAATTATCGTTGGTGCCATGGCATTGTTCGTAGTACTGTCGGTTTTTAGCGGATTGCGTGTTTTTAGTTTGTCGTTTTCCAATGATTTCGATCCCGATTTAAAAGTAAATTCAATTGCTGGAAAATCATTTTTTCTCACCCCAGACCAAGAACAGAAAATAAAAAAATGCCCCGGAGTTGTCTCCTACAGCAAAATAGTTGAAGAAAGGGTACTCTTTTCTTTTGACGGCAAACAACAAGTTGCCTACTTAAAAGGCGTAGACTCTAATTTTGTTAAAGTAAACAAAGCATCTCAAAAATTATTCAACGGCCAATGGTTTCATCCAAATACGTACCAGGTTGTTATTGGCTATGGCATTTCGGAAAAACTTTCACTTGGTTTATTTGACGTAAATAACGTATTGGAAGTTATGGCACCGAAACCCGGAAAAGAAGATTTTAATTCCTTTAATCCGGAGGATTCTTTTACCAAATTAGCATTGGTTCCAGTTGGTATTTATGCCATCAGCGAGGAACTGGATTCTAAATATGTCTTTGCCGATTTGGATTTAGCCCAAGAATTGTTACAATACCAACCCCTACAAATTTCGGGAATTGAAATACGAACCAAACCAAATGCTACTACTACTGAAATTATAGATGCCATTACCAAAATATGCAATAATAAAGTAGAAGTAAAAACGCGCGCCCAATTAAATGTTACTCTTTATAAGATGCTTAATACCGAAAATATTGCAGTGTATCTTATTTTTACTTTAGTTATAATCATTGCACTTTTCAACTTAATTGGGGCCCTGATAATGATGGTTTTAGATAAGAAAGCCAACTTAAAAACACTTTATAATTTAGGAACTGAAGTGAAATATTTACGCAAAATATTTCTATTACAAGGCACCCTTCTTAGTGTTTTTGGTGGAGCAATCGGATTGTTTCTAGGAATAATAATGGTAGTTTTACAACAACAATTTCAATTGATAATGATCACCCCGTCTTTGGCTTATCCGGTAGAATTTAATTTTCAAAATGTAGCCATTGTATTCGGAACTATTGTTACTCTTGGGTTTATTGCAAGTGTAATTGCAAGCAGTCGAGTGACTAAAAAATTATTGGATTAGTATTAGTCCGATTATCTGCTTTTTCTCTATCAGTTAAAACCTAAAGGAAAACCAAATCATATTACAATTGTGTATTTGGCAATAAACAGACTATTAATTTAATAAGTCCTTTTTTTTTTGTTATTTTGTTGCTTTAATAACAATCTATAACTAGAGATGCAGAAATTTGATGCAATTCGACCTTTTTATGATACTGAAATTAATACAGCTATTAAAGGGTTAGTGAACCATCCAATGATGAAGGCTATAATGAGTTTTACATTTCCGGATGTTGAAGATGAGGTATGGAAAAATCAATTATTAAAAACGCATTCTATTCGAGATTTTCAATGCAATTTTATATACCAATCGGTTCAAAAGATATTAGAAAATTCCTCTGAGGGATTGACCACTTCAGGATTTGAAAAGCTAGAAAAACATACTTCTTATCTATTTATTTCAAATCATAGAGATATCATTTTAGATACTTCTTTGCTGAATGCTTGTTTATTTGATCATGGTTTAGTGATGACAGCATCTGCTATAGGCGATAATTTGGTAAAAAAAGATTTTCTATTAAATCTTTCTAAATTAAATAGAAATTTCTTGGTTCAAAGAGGATTATCTCCGAGAGAATTATTACAAAGTTCGAAATTAATGGCCGAATATATTGGACAACTTATCCTAAGAGAAAACCGTTCGGTTTGGATTGCTCAGCGAGAAGGAAGAACTAAAGACGGCAACGACTCTACCCACCAAGGGGTTTTAAAAATGCTCGGAATGGGCTCTGAAGAAACTAATATAATTGATTATTTTAAGAAAATAAAAATCGTTCCAGTTTCAATCTCCTATGAATATGATCCAACGGATGCTTTAAAAATGCCTCAATTATTGGCAGAATTCAAAGCAGAAAAATATGTTAAAGAAAAAAACGAAGATTTCATTACACTTTTAAGTGGAATTATCGGTCAAAAGAAACACATACACATTCATGTTGGAGCAATATTAGATAAAGAATTAGATGCCATTGCTCTTGAAAATGATAATACTAACAAACAAGTTCAAGCGGTTGCTCAAGTAATTGATGATTCTATTTTACAATCGTATAAGTTGTGGCCTACAAATTATATTGCCTACGATTTATTATATAAAACCGATAAATTCAAAGAGCAGTATACGGATCATGAAAAGTCATTATTTGAAAGAAGATTAGAAATGAGGATTGATTGTTCTAACGGAATTATGACGGAAGGTTTTCTTAATATGTATGCAAATCCAGTTGTGAACAAGCTGAAATACGAAAATGCAATCTAAACCCAATATTTTATTAATATATACCGGTGGAACCATTGGTATGATGAAAGATTTTAATTCAGGTGCATTAAAAGCATTTAACTTTAATAAGTTATTGCAAAAAATCCCAGAAATTAAGCAGTTGGATTGTACTATAGAAACTGTTTCTTTTAAAAAACTCATAGACTCCTCTAATATGAATCCGGATAATTGGGTTCAAATTGCCACAATAATTGAAGATAACTACGATAAATTCAACGGTTTTGTAGTACTTCATGGTTCAGATACTATGTCATATTCAGCATCGGCACTAAGTTTTATGTTAGAAAATCTTAGTAAACCTGTCGTTTTCACTGGCTCCCAATTGCCTATAGGAGATTTACGGACGGATGCTAAAGAGAATTTAATTACTGCTATTCAAATTGCTTCCTTGCAACTCAAAGGAAAACCAACTATTCAGGAAGTTTGTTTGTATTTTGAATACAAATTATACCGCGGTAACCGAACTACAAAAATCAATGCCGAGCATTTTAATGCGTTCTCTTCGCCTAATTATCCTGACTTAGCAGAATCTGGAGTGCATTTGAATATTAATTCTAGTGCACTTTTTGCTAAAGCAAATAAAAAACTATTTGTTCATAAGCAATTGGATGATAATGTGGTAATAATAAAAATGTTTCCAGGAATAAATGAATCGGTAATGGCAGCTATTATTGCTATTCCGAATTTAAAGGGGATAGTATTAGAAACTTATGGATCTGGAAATGCACCAACCCAAGACTGGTTCATTCAACTTTTGCAGAAAGCTATTGAAAAAGGTTTACACATCATTAATGTAACCCAATGTTCTGGGGGAAGTGTGAGCATGGGGCACTACGAAACTAGTACTAAACTTAAAGAAATTGGAATAATTTCAGGAAAAGATATTACAACCGAAGCAGCTATCACTAAGTTAATGTTTATGTTAGGTCAAAATGTCGCCCCAAATAATTTCAAAAACCTATTTGAAACTTCACTTCGTGGAGAAATTGACTAAACTAAGTTTTGATTATTATAAAATTTTGTTGTTCTTTGTGCTAAGTTACTAGAGAGGTGGCCGAGTGGCTGAAGGCGCACGCTTGGAAAGCGTGTATATGGGTGACTGTATCGAGGGTTCGAATCCCTTCCTCTCTGCAACCTGGGACAAATCTAATTTATTAGAATTGTCCTTTTTTTTTTATAAAGTACTATTCAAAATAATTTCAGAAACTTCAATAAATAATTACAAAATAAAAATGGAAGGGTACAGTTATAATTTTAAAAAACAGAATCTAAGTTATTTATTTTTAAATAAAAAAAACCTCTAAATTTCTTTAGAGGTTAAAAATTCAGAAACTATATTAGTTTAATACAATATAATTTTATTTAATATTTAGATGGTTTTATATAAATTTTTATTTATTCAAAACGGATTATAAGAGAATATATCTTTTGTTTTTTAAATCGGATTATAAACTATTAATTATTTCTACTGGTCCTATTTTATTTATTTTGACCAATCGCCGTGGATACTTGCATTTCCTAAAGAATAAGTTACTCCTATACTCATAGAAAATAATTGGCCGGATAAATTTTTATTATCAGTATTTGCACCATCCCAAGCATAATGTTGTTTTAAACTATTTAAAATGGACACATCACTAATTAAAGCAAATTTATTGGATAATCTATATTGTGGAGAAAAACCAATAATAAATGAAATATTTCTTTCTTTATCTTCTATGCGATGTAAGATACCATTAGTATCATATAAGTTTCCTTTAGGTGAATTAATAGAATATTGAAAACCTCCATGAAGTAATAAACCAAACTTACCAATTGATTTTTCAAGATTAAACAATCTTGATCCATTAACTACACCTTGGATACCCATAGAAGAAATTTCCATTTTATATTTATCAGATGTAGTATTGTTTATAATATCTAAATTTGCATAGCCAATATCTGCTCTAAACCCAAATAATGGACTTAACATGTAACGAGCACCTACATTAATAGAATTAATAGAAGTGCTATTAGCTGTATATCCGCTAGTATAAGGTTTTAAGCCTTTAGAACTTCCCGTACTAAATTCAATAGTTAGTTTGTTAAATTTAATATCTGCAGAATCTTTAATTGCATCAATCGTTTCTTTCTCTTGAGAATACGCTGAAAAAGCAATAAAAGTTAATAATGTAATAATTGTGATTCTTTTCATAGTTAGGTTAAGTTTATATTATACAAATTTCTGCGAATATATACAAATATTCTGACTTATAATAAAAATCTTACAAATTTTTTTAATAAATAGGAATAGTTCATAACAATCTCAAATTTAATAAATTAAACTTAAATGTGTTTTCAAAACGATTGTACTTTCATAAGTGTAAAAATCACATTAGCAGTAAATTATACCAATTGTTAAGTTTGTTACTTAAACAACTCAAGTTTAATGTAGTAAAAACCTAAGTTTTGGTGCTATCCGTCATGGAAATCTAATGCCACATAAGACCCAATCTTATTATACTTTAATTTTCAATATACTTATAGTCAATAGGTTGATTAAATTACGGCGTAAAATACAGAGATTGAAAACATTAAATTCATATCCGTCACCTTATTCTAATCAATGAAAGTTTTTAATAATAATTAACTTTTTGTTTATTTTCGATAGATTTTTCTGTAAAAACCAATTTGCTCCTAAAAAAAGTCAAAAAATTTATAAAAAATATCTTTTTGCTATTGATTTTCTATTTATAAAATTTATCTTTGCACTCTGAAAAAAGAAATCATTTTTTCATTTCTAATACGCTATTAAATAAATACATAAGCAATGTCAAAAGCAATAGGGAAAGTTTCTCAAATCATCGGGCCAGTAGTTGACGTAGTATTCAATACTAAAGACGCTGAATTACCAAAAATTTACGATTCATTAGAAATCACAAAAAAAGACGGTACTCTATTAGTTTTAGAAGTACAATCTCATATTGGTGAAGACACGGTTCGTACCATCTCAATGGATTCTACTGACGGATTAAGCAGAGGTACGGATGTTGTTTCTACTGGAAATCCAATTCAAATGCCAATCGGTGCAGATGTTTACGGACGTTTGTTCAACGTAATTGGAGACGCAATTGATGGTTTAGGAAATTTACCAAAAACTGGAGAAAACGGAATGTCAATCCACCGTACTGCTCCAAGATTTGAAGATTTATCTACCTCTTCAGAAGTTTTATTCACTGGTATCAAAGTAATCGATTTAATTGAGCCTTACTCTAAAGGGGGTAAAATTGGATTGTTTGGTGGTGCAGGAGTAGGTAAAACAGTATTGATTCAAGAGTTAATTAACAATATTGCAAAAGGTCACGGTGGTCTTTCTGTATTCGCAGGAGTAGGTGAAAGAACACGTGAAGGAAATGACTTACTTCGTGAGATGTTAGAGTCAGGAATTATAAAATACGGGGATGATTTCATGCACTCTATGGAAAATGGAGGATGGGATTTATCTAAAGTAGACAAACCAGGAATGAGAGAGTCTAAAGCTACTTTCGTTTTCGGACAAATGAATGAGCCTCCAGGAGCTAGAGCACGTGTGGCTTTATCCGGATTATCTATCGCTGAATACTTCCGTGACGGAGCAGGTTCAGACCAAGGTAAAGATGTACTTTTCTTTGTTGATAATATCTTCCGTTTTACACAAGCAGGTTCTGAGGTTTCGGCTCTTTTAGGTCGTATGCCATCTGCGGTAGGATACCAACCTACATTAGCAACCGAAATGGGAGCGATGCAAGAGCGTATTACTTCAACTAAAAAAGGATCTATTACATCTGTTCAAGCGGTTTACGTTCCTGCGGATGACTTAACAGATCCAGCACCAGCAACAACATTTGCTCACTTAGATGCAACTACAGTATTGTCTCGTAAAATTGCCGAATTAGGTATTTATCCAGCGGTAGATCCATTGGATTCTACTTCTAGAATCTTAACGCCTCAAATTTTAGGAGATGAGCATTACGACTGTGCACAAAGAGTAAAAGAAATCCTTCAAAAATACAAACAACTACAAGATATCATCGCTATCCTTGGTATGGAAGAGTTGTCTGAAGAAGATAAATTATCGGTATCTAGAGCTCGTAGAGTTCAAAGATTCTTATCACAACCTTTTCACGTAGCAGAGCAATTTACTGGATTGAAAGGGGTTTTAGTTGATATTAAAGACACTATTAAAGGATTCAACATGATCATCGACGGTGAATTAGATCACTTACCAGAAGCAGCTTTCAACCTTAAAGGAACTATTGAAGAAGCTATCGAAGCAGGAGAAAAAATGTTAGCAGAAGCATAAAAAGAATTACGAATTACGAATTACGAATTATAAGTTCGTAATTCATAATTTGAAATTCGTAATTATATAAATTATGATTTTAGAAATAGTATCACCAGAAGCTACATTATTTAAAGGCGAAGTAACTTCGGTTTCTTTACCAGGTGTGGACGGTTCCTTTCAAATATTGAATAACCACGCACCAATAGTTTCAATTTTAAAACAAGGAACTGTAAAAATTACAGCAGCTAGTTTTAATTTCCAAAAAGAAGTAGAAGATAAATTTACCAGAGTAAACGATCAAAACTTTAACCTAGAAATTGCATCTGGAACTATTGAAATGAAAGACAATAAAGTAATTGTATTAGCCGACTAAGACAATTTCAAAATAAGACTAATAAGCCAAGCAGTAATGTTTGGCTTTTTTTATTCCCCTCCTTTGGATTGGTGCCCGAAGGGTGGGGAGGTTTTTTGGATGCTATTTTAAACAACTCAAAGCTAAACAACCTCTATATGTTTTTTATTTTATTTTTTTAAGAGATTGAATGACCAATGTAGCTAATGCATAAACTTCAATAGCTAAACCAGTTATAATTAAGTATTGGGATAAATTATTGCCTTTGATCTTTAATAGGGCTCCAACAACAACTAGCGCCATTCCTATTATTAAAAGAATTAAATGTTTTTTCATGTGTTCTTATTTTATTTCGTTAACAAATTCTAATATATCTCCCGGCTGGCATTCTAATATTTCACAGATGGCTTCTAGAGTAGAAAATCGAACTGCCTTGGCTTTTCCAGTTTTTAATATGGAAAGATTTGCCGTAGTAATACCAATTTTTTCTGCTAATTCGTTGGATCGCATTTTGCGTTTTGCCAACATCACATCTAAGTTTAAAATAATTGGCATAATCTAAATTGTTAATTCGTTTTCTTCCTTCATTTTTGTAGCAATTTTGAAAACGGCACTAATTACTATAAAAAATAATCCCAAACTTATTGAAATTAAAAAAGAATCATAACTGCCTAAATCCAAGCTTAAACCAACATGATCTTTTACTACAAATTTATAAATAAATAAAGATACATTACTAATTAGGGACGAAGCGATTACTAATTGACCAATCCGATTAAATAAATGTATTACTTGGTCATTGAATATTTCTCTTTTTTGAAACAAACCAACCACTTTCCGTAACAAATAAATGCTGTATAAAAATAGTAGATCACTTACAATATTTACAAAAACAATAATTTTAGATAATGAGTCGTTAGTAGCAATTACTTGTCCTTTAATTTTGATAGGAATATCAGATTCAGATTCAAATAAATAAAAAGGCAGAAAAATTAGTACTCCAATTACTCCTACCAGAGAAAAGAACCAAACCAAATCTAATATTGCTTTTAAAATGTTTAATTGTCTCATGTGTTTTGTTTTTTAATTCGGTACAAATATATAAAAATTATTGATAAACAATAATTAAACATTAAAAAACAACTATTTTATTAAAATAATTATATCCTTCAAATTTTCTACATTTGCATATCATGAAACAACTTCCAAAGCCATTAAAACTAAAACTACAACTACGAGAAGCAAGTAATGCCTTACGGAAGTTACCAGTTTCTAAAGATTTAATCGATTTTGCTTCTAATGATTATTTGGGACTTAGTCAATCGGAAATTATTTTCAATGAAACGCACGAGTATCTTTTGCAAAACAATTTAAAAGTCAATGGTGCTACCGGATCCAGATTGATTTCGGGGAATCATAATTTATATCCAATTACAGAAGATTTCATTGCCAATTTCCACCAATCCCAATCAGCACTGATTTTCAATTCGGGCTACGATGCCAACTTAGGTTTTTTTAGTTCCGTTCCACAACGAAATGATATTATTTTGTATGATGAATTGTGCCATGCCTCCATCCGCGACGGAATAACGATGAGCAATGCCAAGTCCTACAAATTCCAACACAACAATCCAGACGATTTAGAACGAATAATTTTAAAACTCACAACCCAAAACCCAAAACCCAAAACCCAAAACCCAGAACCTAGAATTATTTACATAGTCACTGAAAGTGTTTTTTCTATGGATGGCGATTGTCCAAATCTAGAAGAATTAGTTCGGCTATCTGAAATGTACCATTGCAATTTAGTTGTAGATGAAGCGCATGCCTTAGGCGTTTTTGGAGATTTCGGACAAGGATTAGTGCAAAGCTTGAACTTACAAGACCAAGTATTTGCAAGAATAATTACCTTTGGCAAAGCATTGGGTTGTCATGGTGCTGCTATTTTAGGCTGTGCAGAATTAAAAAGTTATTTAGTAAACTTTGCACGTAGTTTTATATATACTACAGGTTTGTCACCACATTCTGTTGCTACACTATTAGTTGCCTTTCAGCATTTGGAAACAGAAAAAGTTGCAATGCAAAACCTAAAACGCAACATTCAGTTTTTCAACCAAGAGAAAATGCAGCTCGGTTTGAAACCACTGTTTGTTTATAGTAAATCGGCCATTCAATGCGCTATAATTCCGGGTAACGAAAAAGTAAAATCTATTGCCAATAAGTTACAAGAAAAAGGATTTGACGTCAAAGCCATTTTATCTCCAACCGTTCCTGAAGGGCAGGAACGTTTGCGATTTTGTTTGCATTCGTATAATTCCGAAGAAGAAATTTCTAATGTGTTGCAATTGTTGAGTACCTTTGTGTTTTGATATTTGAAATAAAAAACATTACCAAAATATAATCCCATTGAATTCCGCAAAAACATCTATAAAACACTTGTTTTTTGTCACACCTCTACTTTTGCGAGGGGGCGGGGGAGAGGTTTTGAAATATTAAGTTATAATTAATTAAAATCAGTGATAATCCGTTCCATCGGTATTATCCGTGGCTAATAAATATGAAACTATTCATAACAGGAATCGGAACTGACGTTGGTAAAACCATTGCATCTGCTATTGTCACTCAAGCATTGGAAGCCGATTATTGGAAACCCATACAGGCAGGAGATTTAGATAATTCCGATAGTCATAAAATCCAAAGGTATATCTACAACGATAAAACTAAAATTCATCCCAACAGTTACAAACTCAATACACCTGCAAGTCCACATTTGGCAGCTGCAATAGACGGAATTACTATCGATTTACAGCAAATTCAAGAACCCGTGACTACCAATCATTTAGTGATTGAAGGTGCTGGCGGGCTTTTGGTTCCATTAAATAATACCGATTTTATTATTGATTTAATTCAAAAAGATTATAAAGTAATATTGGTTTCTCGTCATTATTTAGGAAGTATAAACCATACCTTATTGACTTTTGAAGCCCTGAAAAGCAGAAAAATTCCACTAGCAGGAATACTATTTTCTGGAGATGAAAACAAAGCTACCGAAGAAATCATTTTGGCTAGAACTAAAGCAAAATTCATTGGAAGAATTGAAGAAGAACCTTACTTTAATGCCAATGTAATTCAACAATACGCTGATGATTTTCGTGAAAATCTACTAAATTTATAAAACCTTTGTGAGCCACTGTGCTATTCTCTGTGTATCTTTGCAAAATATTTATTCAGCATGAACTTATCACAAAGAGACAAAAAACATAATTGGCATCCATACACACAACATAAAATCGCAGCTGATTTTCCTGCAATCGTAAAAGGTGAAGGCTCATTGTTATGGGATGAAAACGGTAAAGAATATATTGACGCTATTGCATCGTGGTGGGTAAATCCGTATGGCCATTCCAATAAGTTTATTGCCGATGCTATTTACAAGCAGCTCACATCTTTAGAGCATGTTTTATTTGGCGGATTCACACACGAACCTGCCGTAGTTCTTTCCGAAAAATTAACGGAAATTTTACCATCTAATCAAAAAAAAATATTCTATTCCGATAATGGTTCTACGGCTGTAGAAGTTGCCATAAAAGTTGCATTACAATACAATTATAATAAAGGAATTACCAAAACTAAGATTATTGCATTTGAGGATGCTTTTCACGGAGATACATTTGGAGCAATGGCCGCCAGCGGAATTTCATTTTATACCCAGGCATTTCAGGGATCGCTTTTAGAAGTAGTTCGAGTGCCAATTCCCACGGCAGGAAACGAAGAAAAAGCATTGCAAGTTTTACAAGAGTTATTGGCAACTAACGAATATGCAGCCTTTATTTTTGAACCTTTAGTTTTAGGTGCAGCCGGAATGGTAATGTATTCGCCAGAAGTTTTAGATAAAATGATTACTTTGTGTAAAGACCATTCGGTTTTTACCATTGCCGACGAAGTCATGACTGGCTTTGGCAAAACAGGTAAAACATTTGCAACCGATTATTTGGTAAATAATCCAGATATGATGTGCTTGTCAAAAGCCTTAACAGGCGGGACTATCCCAATGGCAATTACCACTTTTACGCAAGAAATCTATGACGGATTTTATGATGATGATATTAATAAAGCCTTGTTTCATGGGCATACATTTACTGCCAATCCTACAGGATGCGCGGCGGCTTTAGCAAGTTTGGAATTGTTGCAAACTCCTGAAATGCAAGAAAATTTAAAGCGAGTAAACGAAAGCCATTTTGAATTCGAAAATAAAATAAAATCCCATCCCAAAGTAAAAACCACGAGGGTGCTAGGAGTGGTATTTGCATTAGAAATAGAAACCAGTTCGGAAGAGAGTTATTATGGCGCTCTTAGAAATAAATTATATAATTTCTTTATCGAAAACGGTGTTATACTAAGGCCTGTAGGAAATATAGTCTACGTTTTACCGCCCTACATAATGACCAATAGTCAATTGCAAAAAGTATATCAAACTATTGAAAACGCATTAGAAATAGTGTAATTTTGCAGCAATAAAAATCCGTCAAAATCTGCGTTTGAAAATCGGTTTCATCCGCGATCCAATTCCATGAAACAAAAAATAGCCATAACTTCTTTAGCTACTATTTCTCCATTAGGAAACAATCCTGAGACAATTTGGCAAAATTATTTGACTAATAAAACCTTAATAACCAAAAAAGATTTCAACGGACAATCCCAATATATTGCCAGTATTCCTTCCGAATTAAGAAAGGAATTAGAATCTTTAAAATCATCCGAAACTAAATATAAAGCATTAGACGAAACCGTTTTATTAGCCATTTTAGTATCGCGAGAAGCAATACAAAATGCAGGTTGGAGAGTAGGTAATGATTTCGGAATTAATATTGGTTCCTCAAGAGGTGCCACGCAATTATTTGAAAAGCACCATAAAGAATTTCTAGAAACTGGTAGAACATCTACTTTAACTTCGCCGACTACTACTTTAGGAAATATATCCTCTTGGGTAGCCCATGATTTAAAAAACAATGGCCCTGAAATTTCTCATTCAATAACTTGTTCTACCGCTTTGCATGCAATTTTAAATGCGGTTGCTTGGTTGCAATCGGGTTTGGCAACTAAATTCTTAGTAGGGGGTAGTGAAGCGCCATTAACGGCATTTACCATAGCACAAATGCAGGCTTTGAAAATTTATGCAAAAGAAGAATCGGAATTTCCATGCAGGGCATTTGATTTGAATAAAACAAAAAACTCAATGGTTCTTGGAGAAGCTGCAGCTGTAGCTTGTTTAGAACTTGGAGAACAAGAAAATGCTTTAGCATATATTGAAGGAATCGGATATGCTACGGATGATATCGAACATAACATATCTATTTCAGAAGAAGCCAATTGCTTCCAAAAATCCATGAAAATGGCCTTGCAAAATACTAATTTAGAGGAAGTAGATGCTATTGTTATGCATGCACCTGGAACCTTAAAAGGGGATACTTCCGAATATAAAGCAATTCAAAAAGTATTTGGAGAAAATCATCCAATGCTTACTACTAATAAATGGAAAATAGGCCACACTTTTGGCGCATCTGGGATGATGAATTTAGAATTAGCCATCCTAATGATGCAGTGCAATCAATTTGTGGAAGTACCATTTGCTGAAAAGCAAACTCATAGAAAAGACATCCGTAAAGTATTAATAAATGCAGTTGGTTTTGGTGGTAATGCTGTGAGTATTCTCCTTTCTAAATAGATTTTTCTAGTTGCTTTAGTTTCTCATAAACCGAATTGCTTTCCCAACCTTTACGCAGAAGAAAATCACAGAATTTCTTTCTTTTTTTAGAAGAATCTCTTTCGGGTAGCGTCTCCCAATACTTCTCTGATAAAGAATCAAAAGTTGTAGCATATTCTTCCATCGGAATTTCCTTCAGCGATTTTGAAATTAAAAAATCAGAAATTCTTCGCGCTTTGAGTTCATTTTTTATACGAATCTTCCCCCATTTTTTTTGATGGAATTTGCTGATTGTGAAAAGGGAAGCAAATCGTTCTTCATTTAAAAAATTAGTATCAATTAAATGAACAATAACTCGTTCTTTATCCAATATTGAAATATCATAACCGCGCAGTTTTTCTTGTACTTCTGTATGGCATCGTTCTTGGTAGGAACAATAACTTTCCAGCTTTTGAATTACTTCTGTAACAGAACTAGTGGATTTTGAATTCAATATAAAAATGAGTTTATTTCCCTTTTACTGAAGCTTCAAGATTTCTTTCAATTTTGTGTTCGGGTCTAGTCCATTTTGGTTTTTCACCCAACGATTGAAATTGCGAATCTTCTGCTTCTATTGTTTGAGGTTGCATTAATTTGATAAATGGCTTTTGTGCTTTTAATCCCAAAGTTTCAAACATTTTCATGTCGTCATTAACATCTGGATTCGGAGTAGTAAGTAGTTTATCTCCAGCGAAAATAGAATTTGCACCAGCAAAGAAACACATTGCTTGACCCTCACGACTCATTTCATTTCTTCCTGCCGAAAGGCGCACCTGAGTTTCTGGCATCACAATTCTAGCAGTAGCAACCATTCGAATCATTTCCCAAATTTCAACCGGCTTTTCATTTTCCATCGGAGTTCCTTCTACAGCAACTAAAGCATTAATAGGAACCGATTCGGGTTGTGGGTTTAAGGTAGAAAGCGCAACTAACATTCCGGCACGGTCTTCTATACTTTCTCCCATTCCGATTATTCCACCACTACAAACGGTTACGTTAGTTTTACGAACGTTGTCAATAGTTTGCAAACGGTCTTCAAATCCGCGTGTAGAAATAACTTCTTTATAATATTCTTCTGAGGTATCTAAATTATGATTGTAGGCGTATAATCCGGCTTCTGCCAAACGTTGTGCTTGGTTTTCAGTTAGCATTCCAAGAGTGCAACATACTTCCATTTCTAATTTGTTAATGGTACGAACCATTTCAAGAACTTGGTCAAATTCTGGTCCGTCCTTAACATTTCGCCATGCGGCACCCATACAAACACGAGAAGATCCGCTTGATTTTGCTCGTAATGCTTGTGCTTTAACCTGACTAACACTCATTAAATCGTTGCCTTCAATATCGGTATGGTAACGAGCTGCTTGTGGACAATAGCCACAATCTTCTGGACAACCTCCTGTTTTTATGGACAATAAAGTAGAAACCTGAACTACATTAGGATCGTGTTGTTCTCTATGTATTGTTGCTGCTTCATACATCAAATCCATTAAAGGTTTGTTGTAAATTGCTATTATTTCTTCTTTAGTCCAGTTGTGTTTGACAGTGCTCATGTGATGCAAATTTATATGTTTCAAAAGTAGATAAATACTTTTTAACTTACAATGATTATAAAGTAGTATTATGAAGGTAGGTAATACAAAAAATTTTGTCCTTTTGAATCTGATTTTTTAAAGATTCTAAAGAATCGAATTTAAGTTCCTCACGAATAAATTCTACTACTTCTATCGTTACTTCTTGTCCGTAAAGGTCTTTGTCAAAATCTATAAAATGCACCTCGATTGTTTGGTTTAATCCATTAACGGTTGGTCGGTTACCAATATTCATTATGCCGTAAATTAGTACTTCGTTAAGGTAACTTTTAATAATGTAAACCCCATTTTTCGGAATTAATTTATAGTCTTCTTTTATATGAATATTCGCAGTTGGAAACCCAATTGTTCTTCCAAGTTGTTGTCCTTGAACCACAGTTCCAGAGAAAAAATAATTATATCCTAAATATTCATTTGCTAAAGAAATGGTTCCATTTATTAGTTCATTACGAATTTTAGTGGAACTTACTGCAATTTCATCGATTTCTTGAGCTGAAATCTGTTCTACTTCAAATCCATATTTTTCTCCAAAACTTATTAAGTCGTTGATGTCGGCAGTTCTATTTCTTCCAAAGCGGTGATCATGACCTATGATTATTTTTTGAATTTGAAGCTGGTCTATGAGAATTTCTTTTACAAATTCTTCAGCAGTAAGTTGAGAAAATTCTTTGTTAAAGGGATGTATGATAAGGTTTTCAATGCCAATTTTTTGCAATAAAGTCCTTTTTTCTTCCATAGTATGAAGTAATTTTACAGAAGAATTTTCTTGTAAAACCATTCGCGGATGCGGAAAAAAAGTTAAAACAAGACTTTCACAATCGAGTTCTTTAGCATTATGAATAATTTTTTCTAATATTTTTCTATGCCCAATATGAACACCATCAAATGTGCCAATGGTTATAATAGTATTTTTAGTTAATGAAAAGTCGCATAGAGAATGAAATATCTTCACTTCGTTTTTTTTGCAAATCTACTTAATGATTACTTAATATAATATTAAAACTATAATAATCTTCTTATGAATTAATTGGCAGATGTTAAATGTTTTTGAAGTAAAATAAATATTCATATATTTGGAATCTAATTAAACTATCAATACGATGAAAAAAACACTACTATTTTTAGCTATACTGTTTTCAATTGGACAAGCGCATGCACAAAAAAGTTCAGTTTGGCATAAAGTTTCTTCAATTTCAGCTTCTAAAATTGCCAGAATTCAACAAAATGACAATACAGATGGAGAGAATTATTTTTCCATAGATTTGAATTCTTTTAAACAAAATTTAGCAAATGCAAAAAATAAATTTTCCTCTTTAAAAGGGGTTTTAATTGAGTTTCCAAACCAAGATGGAGAAATGGAGAAATTCCAAGTTTGGGAAAATTCCAATATGACTCCAGATTTTCAAGCTATGTTTCCACAAATTAGAGCTTATGTAGGAAAAGGAATCTCTAGCCCAGGAGCTACAATTAATTTTAGTGTTTCTCCTCAAGGAATTCAAACCGTACTTTTTAAACCAGATGGTGAGACAGAATTTATTGAAGCTTATGATAAACAAGCCACCATTTATGTAGTTTATAATTCTAAAAATAGAACTAAAAAAATATTTAATTGCAACACTCCTAATGAAAAATTAGAGGCAGATTTATTGCAAACTACTGCTTTGTATTCAAAATCAAGTGCTGGAAGTTTTAAAACAATGCTTTTGGCATTATCCTGTACTGCAGAATACGCTAATGTTTTTGGATCAACAACTGCAAATCCAGATCCAACGCCAGTTATAGCCGCTATGAACGCAACGATGACTAGAGTTAATGGTGTTTATGAAAAAGATTTGTCATTGCATTTTAACATGATTAACAATACCAGTATTATTTATTATGATCCAGCAACAGATCCTTACTCTGATGCAGCAAATATGGCAAATTGGAATTCAGAATTACAAGCTAACTTAACTGCTGTTATTGCAGAAGCAAACTATAATATTGGTCATTTGTTTGGAGCTTCTGGAGGAGGAGGTAACGCAGGATGTATTGGCTGTGTATGTTCAAATGGATCGAAAGGAAGCGGTATTACATCTCCAGGATCTGGATTGCCTCAGGGAGATAGTTTTGATATTGATTATGTAGCTCATGAAATGGGACATCAATTAGGTGGTAATCATACTTTTACTCAAGCTAATGAAGGAACTATTGCTCAAACAGAACCAGGAAGTGGATCAACTATTATGGGTTATGCAGGAATTACAAATTATGATGTACAGGCACACTCTGATCCAATTTTTTCTTATAAATCAATTTACCAAATACAAACGAATTTAAATAGTAAAACATGTCCAGTATCTACCTCATTAGCAGGAACTAATGCAACCCCTACAGCAAATGCTGGTGCAGATTATACAATTCCAGTTGGAACAGCTTTTATGTTATCAGGAACAGCTTCAGATGTAGATTCTTCGGATGTGCTGACTTATTTATGGGAGCAAAATGATGTTGGAACAGCCGCAAATGCTAGTAGTCAAGTAGTACAAACAAAAACTGCTGGTCCAAATTTTAGAACTTTTAAACCAAGCACAAATAAATTTAGATATTTCCCTCAAATGGGTAAAATACTATCAGGAACGCTATTAGTTACTGCTGCTAGTAATTCTAACTGGGAAAGCATTTCTTCTGTCGCAAGAACATTAAATTTCACTTTCACAACTAGAGATAATCATGCTGGGAGTGGTCAAACTGCTACAGATGCAACTATAATTAAAGTAAATGCTACTGGTGGCGCTTTTTCTGTTTCTTCTCAAAACACAACAGGAATATCTTATCCTGGTTTATCTCCCCAAACTGTTACATGGGTTAAAGGAAGTACAGACTTATCTCCGTTTAATTCACCTACAGTGGATATATTATTATCTACAAATGTTTCAACAACATTGGAAACATTTAATGCTACAACACCAACTTCACCAAATGCAACTGTATGGACTACCATTGCTGCAGGAGTACCAAATAACGGTTCTTACTCAGTAACATTGCCGGATGTAACTGCAACTAAAACTACTTGTAGATTTATGGTTAAAGCTGTTGGAAACGTGTTTTTAGCAGTGAATTCTAAAAACTTTACGATTACTCCTTCTTTAGCAACTAACGAATTTGGATTCACTAATTTTAGTATTTATCCAAATCCTAATAAAGGAAATTTCAATGTAAAATTTGATTCAACTACCAGTAATGATATTAGTATTATGGTGAATGATATTAGAGGAAGATCTATTTTTGAAAAACTGTATTCGAATACTGGTTTATTTGATCAAAATCTTCAATTAAACAATGTAGAATCTGGAGTTTATTTAGTAACTGTAAAAGACGGTGATCAAAAAATCGTTAAAAGAATAGTTATTGAATAACTAAAAAAATTATTTATAAAATAAAAATGCCCCCAAGAGTAACTATTTTGGGGGCATTTTAACTCTAATTCAGTAACTATTATCCTATTAATTGAGTATATAAATCTTCTTTTTCGTTGAGGTATCGGTATTCAAAACCATGTGTAACCATATTAGATTTTATGGCATGGATATCCTCTTTGTTTTTTAATTCCAATCCTACAATAACAGAACCAACCTCCCGACTATTTTTCTTTGCAAACTGAAAATAAGTTATATCATCCTCTTCTCCTAAAATGGTATTGATAAATTCTTTTAACGCCCCAGGTCGCTGCGGAAACTGAATCATAAAATAATGTTTCAAGCCTTCATAAAATAACGATCGTTCTTTTATTTCCTCCGTTCTTTCTATGTCGTTATTACTTCCGCTAACAATACACACTATATTTTTATCTTTAATTTTATCTTTATAAAAATCCAACGCAGCAATAGTTAATGCACCTGCAGGCTCTACAACCATAGCCTCTTCATTGTACAATCGTAAAATAGTAGTACATACTTTTCCTTCGGGAACGAGAACAATGTCATCTAAATTTTCTTTGCAAATAGAAAAAGTGATATCGCCAACCTGTTTCACCGCGGCACCATCTACAAATTTATCTATACTTTCAAGCGCCGTATTTTTATTGTTAGCAATAGAAGTTTGCATTGACGGCGCACCAAGTGGTTCCACACCAATAATTTTAGTGGTAGGACTTAATTGCCTAAAAATAGTAGAAAGTCCTGCGGCCAATCCACCGCCACCAATAGGAACAAATATATAATCAATTGGCTTTTTAGCTGATTCTAATATCTCTAAAGCAACAGTTCCTTGGCCGGCAATGACTTTTAAATCATCAAACGGATGAATAAAAATAGAATTATCTTTTTCACAAGCAGTAACTGCAGTTGAAAAAGCATCATCAAAAGTATCGCCAGTTAAAATAATCTCCACATATTTTTTACCAAATAATTGAACTTGCTTTATCTTTTGATTCGGAGTAGTTTTCGGCATATAAATTATCCCTTTTATTTGCAATAAATTGCAGGAATAAGCAACACCCTGCGCATGATTTCCTGCACTCGCACAAACAATTGCTTGCATTCTTTCGGCTTCTGTGAGAGAACTAATTTTATTGTAAGCACCCCTAATTTTATACGAACGAACCACCTGTAAATCTTCTCTTTTTAAAAGAATAGTAGCATTAAATTCTTCCGATAAATTAGCATTTTCCATCAAAGGAGTATTTTGCACCACTGCCTCCAATTGCTTTGCTGCTTCTTGTATTTGTTTAAATAAATCCATTTTTTTTGTATCCATTTTAGGATTTTTTTATTCAATTTAGACAACAATTTTTTTCATAGCAGTCATGGCTTCCCTAAGTTCCGCCCCGCAGAGTTCTATAGAATGATTTCTAATGGCCGCATTAATCTTAACTAATTCAAAATTATCTACTGCAGTAGCATTCGCATTAAAGTTTTCCCCAATTAAATTCACCTCTACCTTATCCATAAAATCCGCCAATAACGGTTTGCATGCATGGTCAAATAAATAGCAACCGTATTCTGCCGTATCCGAAATCACCCTGTTCATTTCAAATAACTTTTTTCTAGCAATAGTATTGGCAATAAGTGGTGCCTCGTGCAACGATTCATAATAAGCAGATTCATTTTTTATACCTGCCAAAGTCATCGTTTCATAAGCCAATTCCACTCCCGATTTTACAAATGCAACCAGCAAAGTAGCATGATCAAAATATTCTTGCTTACTAATTTCCATACTTCCGGCAGCCGTTTTTTCAAATGCAGTTTCTCCTGTTGCTGCTCTCCAAGTAAGTAAATTTTTGTCGCCATTAGCCCAATCTTCCATCATAATTTTAGAAAATTCACCCGACAAAATATCGTCTATATGCTTATTAAACAAAGGAGTCATAAGTTGCTTCAATTCTTCAGCCAATTTATATGCCTCAATTTTTGCAGGATTAGAAAGTCGATCCATCATGTTAGTAATACCCCCAATTTTCAGGGCTTCTGTAATAACTTCCCAACCATATTGCACCAATTTAGAGGCGTATCCAGGATCAATTCCTTTAGTGATCATTTTATTAAAACTCAAGATAGATCCAGTTTGCAACAACCCACAAAGAATAGTTTGCTCCCCCATTAAATCCGATTTGACTTCTGCAACAAACGACGAAAGTAACACCCCAGCCTTATGTCCTCCCGTACCTACACAATATGCCTTAGCCAATTCAATTCCATCTCCGTTAGGATCATTTTCTGCATGAACCGCAATAAGAGTTGGCACCCCAAAACCTCTTAAATATTCTGCTCTAACTTCCGATGCCGGCGACTTAGGAGCAACCATAATAACCGTAATGTCTTTTCTTATTTGCATGCCTTCCTCCACAATATTAAACCCATGCGAATAAGATAAACAAGATCCAACTTTCATCAACGGCATAATTTTATTTACCACGCCCGTGTGTTGCTTATCCGGAGACAAATTAGAAACCAAATCGGCACCAGGAACCATCTCTTCAAACGTTCCCACTTCAAATCCGTTTTCAACGGCATTTCTATACGAAGCCCTTTTCTCCAAAATAGCACTTTCCCTTAAAGCATACGCCACATTCAAACCGCTATCTCTAAGGTTTTGTCCCTGTGCCAATCCTTGCGCTCCACAACCAATAATCACAATCTTTTTTCCAACAAGTTGCTTCACTCCATTTGCAAAAGCACTGTTTTGCATAAAATCACATTTTCCTAATTCTTGAACTTTTAATCTATGAGGAAGTGCGTTAAAATAATTTTCCATTTTCTATTTTCTTTTTTAGTTACTGTCCGCATTGCAGACGATTTTTTATTTTTTTTCAGAAGCTATTCCAGCTATCCGTTACAAGCTTTCTCTTAAAATTGTTTTTTTCTACAATAAAAAAGGAGCTTCTTTGGTCGCTCTTTTTTATCTAGAAAAAATACAATTTTAGTTCCAAAGGCTTTACACTTCTATCTGGGCTATGGCATGAGGCTGGCTACAATCATTGAGTTTTACCAATTATAAATTAAAATAATCCAATCTTTTCTCCCTCTCCTTTGGAGAGGGTTGGGGTGAGGATAAATCCTTTAAACTATTTTAATTATTATTGGTATTACATTTCAAAAATCATGCTTTTTAAATTCAAAAATTCATTGTTAATAGGCAATTTGGTAGGGTCGTTTTTTTCCATATCCAGCACCTGTTGGTGCATTCCATCACTTGATTTTATGATAGCAATTCTAGAGCTTTTCACAAATTCTATTAACCCGTATTTGTCTAATTCTTTAAGTAAATTATTAATTTCATTATCTTGTCCAGTTACTTCAAATACGGTATAATCGTTTCTAATAACTACAGCTTTTGCACCATATTCCCTAAGTAATCGTTCTACTTTAACCTCTTTCATAATCACCGGGGTAGCCAATTTGTATAAAGCAATTTGTTGCCAAATAATCTCCTCATTAGTATTGTAAAACACTTTAAAAACATCTACAATTTTTTCTAATTGTCGCACTAAATTTTTCACCACTTCTTTGGTTTCTCTAACAACAATTGTAAAACGATATATGTTTTCAATTTCACTCGGAGAAGTATTCAAACTCTCCAAACTAATCTTTCTTCTAGAAAAAAGGATGGCTATTTTATTAATTAGTCCAACTTGGTTTTCGGTATAAATGGTCAATGTATATTCTTGTTTCATCTTAAATTTCTTCTTTAGTTAACACTATTTCTGCCACACCTTTTCCTTGAGGCACCATAGGAAATACATTGTCTTCTTGCGCAACAGCTATTTCTAGCAAAAAAGAACTTGGGTGGTCCAGCATTTCTTTCAAACTAGATCGCAACTCTTCCCGTTTCGAAATTTGTTTTCCATCGATAGAATATCCTTTAGCAACTTGAACAAAATCGGGACTTTGAATATCCGTGAAGGAATACCTCTTTTCATGAAAAAGTTCTTGCCATTGGCGCACCATCCCAAGGAAACGATTGTTTAAAATTATAATTTTCACGTTAGGCTTAAATTGCATAATTGTTCCAAACTCCTGAATGTTCATTTGCCCACCACCATCACCCATAATGGCTACCACTTGTCTTTCGGGCGCACCATACTTGGCTCCAATTGCAGCCGGAAGCGCATATCCCATAGTGCCTAATCCACCACTTGTTATGTTGCTTCTAGATTTATTTTGTTTGGCATATCTGCAAGCCACCATTTGGTGTTGCCCAACATCGGTTACAATTACCGCATCTCCATTGGTTAATTCGTTCAATACTTGTAACACTTCCCCCATAGTAAGCTCTCCTTCAGTGGGATGAAGTTCCTTATCGATTAAAGTAGTATATTCTTTTTCATTTCTTATTTCAAATTCTATAAACCATTCCGGATGTTTCTTCTCTTTTATTAATGCGGTCAATAATGGAAGCGTTTGTTTGCAATTTCCCCAAACCGGAACTGCTACTGGTACATTTTTTTCTATTTCCGAAGGGTCAATGTCTAAATGAATAATCTTAGCTTGCTTAGCATATTTATCTAATCTTCCGGTAACTCTATCGTCAAATCGCATTCCGACAGCAATTAACACATCGCATTCGTTGGTTAAAAAATTAGGAGCATAATTTCCGTGCATACCCAACATCCCAACCCCTAGCGGATGATCTGTAGGAATAGCGCTCATTCCCATAATGGTCCAAGCTGTTGGGAAGCCGCCTTTTTCTATAAATTCTATAAATTCTTTTTCGGCACTTCCAAGTAATACCCCTTGACCAAAAATCACAAAAGGTTTTTTTGCTTGATTAATTATTGCGGCTGCTTTTTCAATATATTCGTTTCTAATGAAAGGTTCTGCTCTGTAACTTCTCACGTGGATACAAGGTCTATAGCCTTTATAATCAAAAATTTGTAACTGAGCATTTTTAGTAATATCAATCAACACAGGTCCAGGTCGACCAGTTTTAGCGATAAAAAAGGCTTTTGCCAATATCTCCGGAATTTCTGTTGCATCGGTTATTTGATAATTCCATTTGGTTATTGGAGTGGTGATATTAATGATGTCCGTTTCTTGAAAAGCATCTGTGCCTAATAAATGTGCAAATACTTGTCCAGTAATACATACCAAAGGAGTGCTATCAATCATAGCATCAGCCAAACCGGTAACTAAATTTGTTGCGCCAGGACCGCTTGTTGCAAATACTACTCCCGTTTTTCCGCTTACCCTAGCAAAGCCTTGTGCAGCGTGAATAGCACCTTGTTCATGACGTACTAAAATATGATTTAGTTTGTCTTTGTAGTCATACAAAGCATCGTAAATAGGCATAATTGCCCCTCCAGGATACCCAAAAAGCGTATCTACTTTTTCCGACAGCAAGGCATCAATTACTGATAAACTTCCACTTGTTTTCACAACCACGTTTTCCTTGGTTTGTTTTTTCAAATTCTCAATTGTTTCCATATTTTTTTATCTATTTAGATAGTAAAGTTTTTATAATAAGTTAGTCTTCATCTGTTACACAACCCTCCGATGCATCTTTTACTAATTTAGCATATTTATAAAGCACGCCATTAGTGACGTTTAGTTTGGGAGCAATGAAATTTTTCTTTCTTTTTTCCAGCTCTTCATTGGTTATAGCCAAGTGAATAGTGTTGTTAACCGCATCAATTTCTATAGAATCGCCATCGTTAACTAATGCAATTGTTCCGCCATCAAATGCTTCGGGAGTGATATGTCCAACAACAAACCCGTGGGTGCCACCGCTAAATCTTCCATCGGTAATTAAAGCGACGCTTTTGCCAAGACCTGCTCCTATTATTGCCGAAGTTGGCTTTAACATTTCGGGCATACCAGGACCACCTTTAGGACCAACATAGCGAATCACTACTACATCGCCAGCAGCAATTTTTTTATCTTCAATCCCTTTTATTAATTGTTTTTCTCCGTTAAATACTTTGGCAGGACCTGTAAATTTTTCACCTTCTTTCCCAGATATTTTCGCCACGGATCCTTTTTCTGCTAAATTTCCGTACAAAATTTGAAGGTGCCCCGTCGCTTTAAAGGGGTTTTCTAAAGGACGAATTATTTTTTGTGTATTGAAATTAATTTCAGTTACGTTTTCTAAATTTTTGGCTAATGTTTTTCCGGTAACGGTAAGGCAATTTCCGTGAAGCATTCCTTTTTTAAGTAAATATTTCAAAACCATTGGAACTCCTCCTGCATCAAATAGATTTTGCATTAAATAATTCCCACCAGGTTTAAAATCGGCTATTAATGGAGTTTTGTTGCTAATTCTTTGAAAATCATCTTGATTAAAACGTACCCCAACACTTTTTGCCATAGCAATAATGTGTATGACTGCATTGGTGCTGCCTCCAAGGGCGATAAGTGTGGTTACGGCATTTTCAAAAGCTTCAAAAGTCATGATGTCTTTTGGACAAATATTTCTTTCTAAAAGCGCTTTCATTTTACTTGCGGCATCCTTGCATTCTTCTATTTTTTCCTTGCTAATTGCAGGATTGGAACTCGAGTAGGGAAGGCTCATTCCTAATGCTTCTATTGCTATTGCCATGGTATTAGCAGTGTACATTCCGCCACAAGCTCCTGCTCCTGGACAAGCGTTTTTTATTATTCCTTTAAAATCTTCTTCCGAAATTTTTCCAGCAATTTTCTCCCCTAATGCTTCAAATGCCGAAACAATATTCAAGTCTTTATTTTGATATTTTCCAGGAGCAATTGTCCCCCCATAAACCATTATCGATGGGCGATTTAATCTCCCCATTGCAATTATCGATCCGGGCATGTTTTTGTCGCAACCAGGAACTGCAATAACGCCATCATAATAATGACCTGCAACAACACTTTCTATACTATCTGCAATTATTTCCCGACTTACTAATGAGTATCGCATACCGTCTGTCCCGTTGGTAATGCCATCGCTAATTCCGATAGTGTTAAAAATTAAACCAGTCATTTCTAATGAATTTACCTCTTCTTTTATGTAAGAGGCAAGATGGTTTAGGTGCATGTTGCAAGTGTTGCCGTCATATCCCATGGATGCAATTCCTACAAAGGCTTGTGCTAATTTTTTATCATCTAGACCTATACCATACAACATTGCTTGTGCTGCTGGTTGTGTTGGGTCTTGGGTTACGATTTTACTGTATTTGTTTAATTCCATGATATTGATGTTTCTCTTTCAACTACTAGATTTTTATAAACAGTTTGTAATTTTTTCCCAAGTGATTTCTCCCAATTAAGCGGAAACGTTTTGTAAGCTACCGAGTTAATTCCTACAATTTCAGCCGCAGTTCCGCATAAAAAAGCACTATCGGCTTTTAGTAAATCTTCTGTTAGATAGTCTCCTTCTTCTATTGGAATTTCCAGTTTTTGACATAATTCAAAAACTGTTGCTCTTGTAATACCAGGTAAGATATTTCCCTTTTTTGGGGTGTGTAATTTTTCGTTTTTTTCAAAAAATAAATTGGAACCAGGACCCTCTGCTAAAAAACCATCTGAATCTAACAAAAGAGCTTCGTCAAAACCTTTAAATTTAGCTTCAGAAGTTGCTAAAATAGAATTCACATAATGCCCACAAACTTTAGCTTCAATTTTAGTGGAACGCGGATGGGGTCTGCAATAAGAGGAAATACATAGGTTTAATAAATTATCTCCCAAGTAGGCTCCCCATTGCCAAGCACAAATCATTAACGAAACCCCAACTGGCATTGTCAGACTCATATTTGGGCTACAAAAAATTATAGGGCGAATGTAGGCGTCCTCAAAGTTGTTGATTTCTAGTAATTTATAAGTTTGTTTTATTAAATCATCTACAGAATAATCAAATGGAATATTAATTAATTCACAAGATTTTTTTAATCTTTCATAATGTTCCTTTGCTTTAAAAAGCCTTACCCCATTTGGAGTATTATATGCTCTAATTCCTTCAAAAACCCCATAACCATAATGAAGTGTTTGGGAATATAAATCTGTTTTAGATTCTTCTGCTTTCACAAAATTCCCATTTAATAAAATAATAGTCTGTTCGTTAAAATACATTTTCAATAATTTTTAGTTAAAAAAAAACCTTTCTCAATTGTGTTAGAGAAAGGTTGTTATAGATATATAATGGTCCTGACTCGTCACATAATGCGAATAATAATCACGACAATAATAGATGTTAAGTTCTTCATTTTTTTAAAATAAAAAAGCCTCCTAAATTATTAGGAGGCCTTACATATAATAGAAATGGCCTTCCTAGTAGGAATTTTTCACTTTAATAATAATGTTAATAATAGTGGCCATTTGGGTTGATTAATTGAGAAACAAATATAAATAAATATTTTAAACTGACAAGTTAAAAACAATATAATTTGAAAAAGCTATTTTAAGTGCTGGATCTAACCAGCGCTTTTAGTTGTTTTAGCGTTTAAGCGAAAAATGCGCTTTAAATTGTTTGTAAGCAGCGGCTTCGCTGTAGTCTACAGTGAACCAGTAATCGGTTGATGGTAATAGAATTCCGTTGTAGGTTCCGTCCCATCCTTGTCCTT